>Ga0169931_10007482_pt1 | contig 16177 bp, 12 predicted proteins | sample Kivu_15m_20L_FD_129675 | JGI IMG/M metagenome (GOLD analysis project Ga0169931, IMG submission 129675) | Freshwater microbial communities from Lake Kivu, Western Province, Rwanda to study Microbial Dark Matter (Phase II) - Kivu_15m_20L... | ecosystem: Environmental > Aquatic > Freshwater > Lake...
AACACTAGCACAAGTAGTCCCCTTCACTAATTATTAAAGCTGCTATGGGCCTACCTCAAGTCCACCTCGCTGACTGCAGTGCAGATGATGCTCATGCGCAGAATACTCTGCTTGCTGGCTAGCTTGGGACGCAACTCGCAGAGTAGTTTCGACAAACAAAAATTAACATTCTTTTTTACAGTGTACTCTAATTAATATTATAATTATGATAAGCAAAATATTAGCTAGAGGACTAACTTGTTTCTCCACACATTTAAGCAGAGCTTTCAATTAAAAAAGATTCTCTGTTATGAAGGGTAATTTGGATGGAGCTTTAAAATATTTTGGGAACGGAGACTACCCTGAAGCATTAGCTTTTTCTCGTCCTTTTCGTGATCTTTTTGTTAAGCAGACTTATCGCGAACTAGTAACGGAATCACAGTAGCTACAGAGGTTATGCCTTCGAATCTGGCCAGGTATATATTTTCATATGTAGGTATAGACGGGCATATGTAGGTATATACAAGCTTATATAGGTACAAAGAGGTTCATTTAGGTACTTGGAATCTTCTATAGGTATGAATCTATTTACGAAGCATATCTGTGTTTATTAAATGCGGGAGTAGGCAGTAGACTGAGTATACAAGTGGAGTGGCTCACTTTCTGTAGCATTTACATTTCAAAGGCACTGCCAGTCGGTCACGAGTATAGTTGTAGTTGTAGGTGGAGCGGATGGGAGGCAGTCTTAACGCGTACACATCTCGATAAAACACTTCATACATGATGACTGTGTTTCGTAAAGATATTTCGCGTGCAGTTGGAATAGTTGGAGATATGTTGACGAACTCACTGTACCGCAAGCAGGACGTTGACAATTAACGTAGCACAATCCACCGCGAACTATTGGAAACACGCAAATCACAGCCCCTATAAACTACAATATAGATAGCTCACAGGGGCATTTTTCAGAATCAACAAATAGGACTTCCAATCCTCGGGGATATACGCAACATGTAAACCATCAACCGCGACATGATCGAAAACTATCACAGGTAACTCTACACTTATACAGGTATCACTCTACACTTATACAGGTATCATTCTACACTTATACAGGTATCACTCTACCCAACTAGGTACTCCTCTTAATATCGAGGTTAAAATTGATTAAAGTAGGTAACGATGATGCTAGATAGACAGCAGTATGTGGGCGAAAACATAATCGTTGTGGCAGCTGGAGACATCGACCACAAGTAGCTGATTGATGCAGTCTAGAACAGCTTCAAAGTGCCTCCCAAGCGCCAGAGTGTCAGTAAGCTTGAAAAACCTTAGTTTTGCAGTGGAGTGAGCACACTGAGCTCGTCTTTAACCGACCAAGTCAACATGGTCATCGTCCACGAGGCCCCTTCCTTCTTCGAAAGCGATTTTTTTTCTTACCTGCTACTACAGAGGATAGTGGCAGATCGACCTTAAAACGCTTTCTAACGTGAAATAATGAAAAGTATTTTGTTAGTAATAAGACTCAAACTGTTTCAAATACCAGCGAAAAATGGCACAGTACGATTTCATTACCACCCAAAAGGGCTTCTACAGTTCATATTGGGATACAGGGCTTTATGGAAACTACTTCCTCATCGACCCAGAGCGCTTCTACGACGTTGTGCAGTACAACAACGAAGCCTACTCAAGTTCCACTGCTTTAATTCAGGTCTGCATCATCTAATACAGGTTTTTTACAGATAAGAAAGGTTGAGAGTGTCCTATCAAGGTTTTTCATTAGTTAGTAAGGTTATGCGAGTAGTATTAGCGACGAATAGCTATAAAGAGCCAAAAGGAGGGTGTACAACGAGGTGCTACACCACGAGACTCAGAATGACATAACGCAATCGATAGCCAACAACCTGATGTACTATGATAGAAGGGTTCAGACTAAGGAACTGGCCGAAAGAGTGGCGTGTGTGACTCCGAAAGACCTACAGAAGATAGCCCACAAGATTTATAAGGAGACCAATGTATGCGTGAACTCATGCAGAATATTCACGTGACCTTGTGGGGCAGCGTGCCCAAACAACTGCAATGAATGAAAGTCAACTATTAACTATAGCTTAAAATCAATTGTATACACTAAATCAACTCTCAATATTTAATGTCTAAATCAGTAGCTATGCTTAGTATGAGTCTTAATGAACGAATGAAATTTAAAAATGAGCTTTTTTAGCTAATAGTACGGGCAATCCCTTTTAATGCCGATCATAAATGTGTTTTGTATAAGTAAGCGCTGATTACTGTTTAGAGATGCGAGTTATTATTATTAGCTAAGGTACTCTTAATCAAGTTTTCATTATTCTTCCCCGAATATTCTGGCGAAGGCTGCTTTTCTTTAACTCATCTTCCTTTCTCTTTCTGCTTTTTAGAAGTTTACGCTTTCCTCTTCAAGCCGTTCCATGTATTCCATATAGCTGCGCTAATCTTCCTCGTATGCTTCGTACTAAGCCATGACCCTGTTGAGCTCTTCCTGGCTTTCAAACATCATCATCAGTTCGGCCTGATAGATTTACTGTTCGATCATGTTTTCTTGACGCTAAGCTTCAATCATTTGTCGGCGAATGTTTTCAAACATATGTCGCTTTTAGGCAGTGCTGAGCTGTCTGCGGAAAGCTAAATTTTTTTGTTTGGCGGCACTCAGAGGCTAAGACATATTTTATTATAGGCGCACAGTATATCATATGCATTTAACTTTACTTTTCATAGAGCATATCAGATGAGATTTATTTAGAAATTACCATAAAGAGGTGTCGATTTAAATATTCTTTTGATATTTATAGTTGTTGTATGTTAGTGTAGCAGGAGGATCACATCAGGCTCGCTTCATCATCATATAGACTCTTGCTTCCTTACCATCGCGCTTAAAGCCTGCCATGGCTTCGAGAGTTCCGCTAACTCGCATGAGTAGTCCTCCAAAGCTGATGTAGGCGATGGTTTCGTTGGGTTTGTCCTATAGTTCGAACACCACTCCGTACATCACGTAGTCGTAGCTGTCCTTTTCCGAGGGTTTGTTGAGGTCGTCATGCGAGTACATGTTCTTCTGGTGGTCGCAGTTGGTCACCTGAATAGCCTGCCATAAACCTGAGTAGAGATTTGTTAACCTGAGTAGACTGGGAGTTACCTTGATGAGGAAGGAGTCGGAAATGGAGACTGGGTAGATTTGGACGTTGATGTCTACCTCTATAAGTCTGCGGTTCTGTTTGTCGGAGTAGGAGATGAGATGGATGCGTGAGACGTTTCGGAAGGGCGTTTTGTTGTCGGGGTCCATTTTGTCGACCTTGAACCTGTCCTCGAACAACTCTCGCTCCATGTTGATTATATATTGCAAGCACTGATACTATCAATCACATAACTGCAATTTGATATTATTGACTTTGTTAAGGCAATTCGATATATTGACCGTATTAATCCGAATGATTCCAGTTTAATATTTAGTAGCTTATAGATTAGTGATTCTTCTATCATTTGATAATAGTTTTATTACTATGAAAGATGATTTAATGCTTTGATGATGTATTTGATGTTTTTTTATTGCGCTGGAAGCCTCATTGTATATAAAGATGAAAATCAACAGTCAATAGCCGCTCTTGGGTTCTTCTAGGGCCCAACGATTAGGCCTATCTTCCTAGCGCTTCCACCACACATACATGAGCCGCAACGCTCAGGAAGCCATGGATTAAGTCAAGCAAAAGGACAGATCGTAAATCAAAGTACGCTTATGACTCAAGCAGGTAGTTAGTGACTTAGAAAGGTTTAGTTTTGGCTATTCAGGTAAGCTGGAGTGGAGGCAGCTGAGCGAGTGGTGTTCTAAGAGTTACTTCCGAACTGATGCTACTAAACTATTGGGTTTAGAGTGTCCAGATCAGATATAGCGTAGATAGGCAGTAAGCTTGTCAGTGGCCTAGTTTGTTGCATAATACGAATAAAAACGTTGTCCAGTAGTGCTCAGGGGTAAGCTCTTTGCTATGTAGGTATGCTCTAAATGAAATACAGGTATGTTCTAAATGAAATACAGGTATGCTATAAACGAGTTAGGTATAAATGAGAGTATATAGGCTGTACGAGCGAATGGCCGAGTGCGAGGTGGAACCATTAATATTTTTACCGTTAGTTCAAGGAAGTCAGGTTCAAGGTAGGCGAGGACGACAAGGGCAACAAGCTTAAAGTTCCTCTCAAGTACTACTTCGAGTATCTTCTTCACAACACCGATGATTCCCCGCTTTACCTGTTCGAGAGCTCACTCGAGGACAAGCCACAAATGAAGGCAGTGATCGACAACTACCAAGTACCGCCCTATTTTAAGGATGATCTCTTTAAAATGGCAGGGGAAAGTCGCAGACCTCCTTACCGCTGGTACATTTTACCTCAGATAGGCTTATCATGGGTCCTTAAAGATCGGGCACTACGGTCCACAACGACCCACTTAACACTTCAGCGTGGAACGCATCTTTAGTCGGACACAAACGCTGGGTTTGCTTCCCTGAGCACCTTCCCAAATCAATCGTCAAGGGCAAGTAATCCACTACAAATTAAGGTATTTTAATGATTGAAACAGGTATCTTCATAAAAAAAGCAGATAGTTCAGGGGGCGTGACTACGAGGATGAGGCTATCAACTACTTCGTGGAGATTCTTCCTTTGATCAAAGCCAAGTACGGATCGTCTCTAGGGGCTATTGAGTTCATTCAGCACCCGGGCGAGACTGTGTTTGTACCTGGAGGCATGTGGCACGCAGTCGTAAACCTAGACGACACCATCGCAGTGACCCAGAATGTGATGACCCACTACGGCTTCGATTAAGTCTGGAGACACACTCGTTGTGAACGAAGGAAGTTTGCCAAGGTGTTTCTCGATAAAATGCAACAGGCTGTATCTATCGAATCATTCAGGTATTATATAGACTATTCAGGTACTTGATATGCGAGTTAGAATGATAGTTTGTACAAGAGAGCTTTGTAAATAAACTAGGCTGAAGGTTTTTCGATGGGCGAAAAATACTGCAGACAATAAGTATAGCTGTCCTTCACCCCTTCATCTTCATCTTCGTCCTCATCATCAGAGGAGTCTTCCTCTTCAGAACAGCCCAGAGCAAACAGAGTAGACACTCAGCGTAGAAAGTCCCAAGATAGAACTGACAGTAAGGGTCGATAGCGCTAGGGTGGGACCTAGATGGGCTGCAGACGGACTTCCTCGGCCAGTCGTAGCAGGGATAAACAAAGGCAAGAGTACTCTGGGCAGCGAGTGGGAGGTGTTTGGAAGCGAGCCAGTGATGTTTGAATAATCAGGAATAAATCAATAGCTATTGATGTGGATTAACGCCACTACATATCATTAACAAATCACCCTCTTTCTGTCAAATAAGTCCCCTTTTTCAGCACCAGAACAGTTTATTTACGAGGATAGCCCTTCTTCATACTTATTTTTTAGCTGTTCGCTGCATCCATCTATTTCGATCTCATCTATTCGAGGTCTAAGTCGCTCCTAGGAGGATCCTGCTGCGGTCTTTGTATGTTAGTCAGGGCTAGAAGAAAGTCGGGGAAGGAGGCGAGGAGGGCAGCGGAGGCCTACAAGAGTTAGCGCGGACGAAGTTTAGGGGGAGAAGTTGGCGAGTGGGTGGGTTGTGTGTGTTTGGAGTGTGTTAGTCGGTGAGTTGGTTGGAAGTGTTATAGACAGGGATGGGTGGCTGATGGTGGGAGCATGCTAGGTGTTGCCATGAAATTAGAAGAATATAACACTAATGGTCTGAAAACAAGTAGTAGAGATGATAAATAGAAACCTATCATTCAAAAAACACATAACAAGATACATCCTTTAAAGTGTATAAGCATAAGAGAATAAGATGCCATATCTATCTATTATCATATGTAAAATTAAAGAGTATTATATGAATTAAAAAGAAATTAGCAGTAATTTATAGTCAATACAAGTAATTTTATAGCCAGTAGAAGTAATTTTAAAGCAAATAGAAGTAATCAGGAGTGCAGAACACTGGTTCGTGTCCCTACCAACACACCAGGTTTTGTCCGCTACAACAAATCAGATCGTATCCCAAGGAACAACTGGTAGCGACGGATAAAGTCTAGCTCAGCACACATACTGACACTCTGCCCCTGCAAAACCAAAGCCAATAGATTTATTATTTAGCAAGGAGAGTTGTGACAGAACGCAGACAAAAGGCTATTCTCTAGTACTATCTGCTATAAGTGCTGTCTATTCGATGCTATCTGTTACAAGTGCTGTTTGTAATGTGAAGGCAGTTGATAGCTTTCTGTTTCATGCAAAAGAGGAGGGTGATTGGTATGGTAGTCGTACAGCATAGGGATCAAAGCTGGCCATGTGTTCACATCGTTTAATATACAACTAATGCACTACCATAAACCTGAAGATTTTCGCATAATTTATCTTACCCGGCTATTCATAGGCTCATCTATTTATAACCCACAGAGAGCTGAATCCGGCTGACCGTTTCCTCCTTCTCCATATTTTTTTTTGTTGATGAGAAAGCCCCTAGATGTTCCAGTGTCTTTGTCGATGGGTTTGAGCGAGTTGTAGAGCGCCTAAGTGCTGCACCAGTAGGAGTCGTACTTGAACTTGGCCACATCGAGCATAAGCACCATGTCTTTGCTGGAGTGGTAGGCTGCAATAGGACTGAAGTGACCAGAGCCGGTCTGTCTGAGGCTGGGGCGATGGAAGTTGACAGTGAGGTAGGTATGGGTTCTACGAGAACAAGCTATTGCTACGGCCCTAAAAAAATCTAATGAAGCTGTCCTGGCTTTATATTTTTTATCGGTGATTCTCTGATTACTATTGCTGATTGTAGAGTTATTATTGCTGTTTTTGTCTATTTAAGAGTAATTCCTATTGTTTTTTTCTTTGAAAGACTAGCTTATGTGTTTATAGGAAAATTTTTATAGACTAATATTGCTTTATGATGACTTATCTTGATTAAATGGCTTTTTCTATAACTTCTAACTTTGAATTTATGCAATGGTCGGGCTTTGTTTTTATCCCTTTACTGTGCTTTGACTTTATTATTTTTCTGTGTTCTTGCTTTATGGCTAGTATGTGTGTTCGGGTACAAACAGCATTGAATGGGCGTGGTTGTGCTGTATGATTTAGTGGAACTAGAACAAGTTCATGCCCTCACTCAGGTGCCGAGCCTCCATCTGCTTTATGTTGTGGTCGTCGTACCACCGCCAAATGCCCTTCCAGTTCACCCCCGGGTCTATCTTCAGCGCATTCAGCACCATCGCCATGGACGTAGAACTACAAGTCGTGGGCAAACTCTGAGTCATGAATTGCTGAATCAGAGGAAAAAAACTCATGGCGCTGCCCTATATCAGGCTGTCCCGAAACATAGTCTGACCTGTATGTGGGCAGTAGTACCCTAATGGCTGCCCAGAGCCACTAGCTAGGGCGGAAGATTCCTGCGGTAGACTGATTGAAGCTAACTGAACGCATATGTATGGTTATGAGTGTTGGAAAGGAGGGCATATTTTTTGGCGGCTAAGTATGGTGACTTATAGAACGGTGGGCTAGCGTATCGCATGTTGTTGCGATATAAAATCTAACTAATCACCAGCCCTATTATAGTATTTTGCTTAGCATGAGGCCAAACGACTCCCGAGCACATCAACAGCCCAGGAACGGAGCACCGAACCATCAGGAATAGCAAGAAGTCACTTCCTCCCTCCGAAGCATGAACTTTAGCAATGCCAACAACGCCTTCCAGCCCTCTCGACCACGAAGCCTGCTTACCCGCCCAGGACCCTATCTAGGAGCCAATGACCCATCTCTTCGGCCAGCCTATCACTCACCTGCCCAGTCAGCCAGTCACTCGTTACTTCAACCAGCTTCACTTATGCCTGCCTACGTTCCACCACCTTTTGTCCGGCAGTAGAATGTTCCCAACTTCTCGCATGTGTTCAGCTTTTCGAAGGAAGCCAAAACCAATTCGATGAGAAACGCATATGAAACTTTTGGGAGTTTTATCTAGAACCCGAAGAAACAGATTCTGTTTGTGTTTGGGCCATCTGGGAGCGGTAAACACCTGCTAATCAACAAAGGTATATAGCGGATCGAATCGCCCTTTCAAGAAAAAATGCAGATTTAGAGGGTGGAGCCTTTGGTAACTGAGGACGAATATGAGGAAACGGTGGTTGAGGATCCCATAGATATGGTCTAGAGGGTACTCAAACTACAAACCAGCAGAATATAGAACGCAACAATCTACGTGTTCGAAGATTTCCCAATACACTCTTCGGGTTAAGGCGATCATTGGAACAAAAAAATGCGGTTATTTAGGAAACGCGTAAAGAAACTATTCGAGGATTGCTGGGGCTTCCATAAGTTCATCTTCATCCTCAACTCGAGCATATACAGTTCTTATGAGATACTAAGCGAATCTTCCAAGGACCAAAACATCGCTGAACTGCCTAGTGTTTCAGTTTTGACCCTTCAAAACTACGGCATCAGGGACATGACCAAAATACTTAACTGCTTTATCGAGAAATACCCCATCTATGCAGCCAGCAAGGACACGCTCGACGACATCATCACGCTAGCCAACGGAGATGCCAGGGCTGGTCTCAATCAACTCTATCTTTACAAGTCCAGACAGGTCGCCAAGTAGCAGCTGGAAAAGAAAAACTATGAAGGTACTCGCAATAGAGAGCCTGAGAGAGTAAGGCTACAGCCTTAGAGAGTGCAGGCGAGCTAGGTGCAATAGCAGAAGGTAAACATTTATCACACTTTGGGGAAGTTCCTTTACGGCAAAAGGAAGAACATCGACTTTGACCCCAACAAAAAAGAATCCAAAAACAACGAATACTCCAGGTACTAATAAGATTACTCAGGTGCTATACCGAATAGTAACTGTAGAAATATGACCCTGGTTTTTACTTCAAGCAAGTCGAGACGCTAAATGTTTCAAAAATACCCGACAAAGTGTTTTATGAGTACTTGTTTGGCTATTTAGTTTGCTACAAGAGAACTACCTCGATCACTACGGACGAGTCAGGGATGTCAAGGACATCGGCAACATATTCAGGGCCTATGATACTTGCCTAGAGGCTTCCACCTTCGAAGTCGTTAGGGATCTCAAAAAAACTATCAGAGAACTCATAGCAATCGGAATTATCGTATACAATCGCAACAGTGTAAAGGCACGCCGATTGATGCAGATCAAAAGATCCAGAAGCAATCTGGTGCAGTGTACGATAGAACGCAAATTGCAACTGATCAAGGCCTACTTCACTCGTTTGGGACCCAGGCAGTACCAAGCTTACGGACCGACAAGATGCAGATTATAGAGAGAATGGAATAACTACACAGGACCCACTGGCAGGACGCGCTACAGGGATGTGATCGCATATGCCCACCTCCTGAGAACTAGAGATCTAAAAAATGATCAGTTCTTTTAGAAGAAACTGGTGTAAATTGTGTTTGAGCCAAAGGGATATGCAAACTCCACCTATATACAAGGAGAAATGGTGATTCAGGAGGAAGATCAAGAGGAACTCGGCATTGAGAGCTGCAAGAGACTGGAAAAGATAGGCGAGGAGTTGGCTGCAGAGATAACTAGGAGGGAGAAAAAGAAGGAGCAGATGTTGGCCTTGCTGGACAGTGACAGTGACTATTCCGATATCGACTCAGACGTAGAATGAACAGTAATTGATTGCATTATCTTAAAAATCATCAAAACAATACTACTTACTATACATTCAATAACTTTCCTTTTTCTTAGATAGAATGCCTTCTTACTCATACATTTAAATCTGTATAGCATATATAAATTACATGTAGGGTGATCCATAGGCTAGTAAGGTACGATAGTATGAGATAAAGGGCGAGGAGGGTCTTCGTGAGTACTAGTAGTAGATAGACTGGCAGTAGGAGTAAAACACTAAAACTAACTACAAGGGCTCCAAAATACGTGATCTTTTTCCTTCCAATTTCAACTCAGAACGCGACAAATTCATGGAACAAGGGGGCAAGTACAATCCTCAGTTCACCTATAGCAGCATAGTGAGTCCCTAAGTCATCCCAATCCACACCGAACACTAATAAATAGCCATCAATATTCTACAAAACAACAAGTACAAACCGTCCTCCCAGCCTGTTCTCACCCAGGCCTAGGTTGAAGCAACCTGCCATGCTTACTTGGACTAGTTGGGACTGGCTGAATACGTGTAGCTAAGGTTCTAACCTGATCTGTTGTCAAGGACAAGCGTATCATTTTTCAAAGAGAGGATCGTGATGAAGATGCGAGTTCCTCTAGGCTATACTGCTGCCAGTCTGTAGGGCGTGCTCAACCATGAGGTAGGCACGCACATCATTCGCAGACTCAACCACCGCTAAAACTGCATTAGAAAACCCTCTCCCAAAGGCAAACTGCTCTAGTAAGGACTAGCCTCGATCAACCAGATGATTAACTAAGAACAACCCTTTCTTTTCAAACCTGCTCTCAGGTACATGGCAGCCATATGGGCTTCCAGAATGGGATTCGCCTAGGTCTATGCCCTCGTTAGCAAATACATGACTGATACTGCTGATTGCTGGAGAGAGTGCGTGAGGGTCAAGCGAGGACTCACTAATACCTAGCTCAAGGGTGGCCTCTACAAAGACCAGAGTTACTTGATAGGAGCAGTGGAGCTACTTAAAAACCGCAAAAACATTGACTTCCGTAAGATTTTTTACGGGAAGTTATCGCCTGAGTAGACAGTAAGTCTGAGTAGTGGAGTTTTGCCTCCGTTTGTGGCGAGTGAAGAGAAGTACAGGTACTACTGTAAGAAGCTGGACGCGATAGCTCTGTGCAACTACGTGGACGAACAACATTGATAATCAAATCATGGTTTGTTATATATTTGAGTTATTTGGTTTAGTGTTTGAGTTTGTATATCTAAATGCTGTTATTTAGCAATCTTTGTTTTGCTATATGCATTCTATATTTAAAGTGTTATAGTTTTACGTGTCGTTTATATAAAGAGCAATCTATGTAGCATTATTGTATGCTCTATATTATCGTTTCATAGTTTAATGATGCATATTTATATTTTCGATTCATGCTTTTATGGTGAATGTAGTTTCTTGTATATAAAGTTTTATATACAGGCAGTATTGTTTTATGATTAAGACAGTATTGTTTTATGATTAAGAAAGTATTGTTTTATGATTAAGACAGTATTTTTATTTGTTGTATCACTCGCTAAACACCAGATTCTTTTCCCTCTCCTCTTTTTTACTAATAAACTATTCGAACTCTCTCTTAATTGCATCTAGATCTTCGCCCTGGTATGTCACTTTGTGGGCTAGTGTTGCCGGAGTGTCCTTTATGCCTAGCTTTCTGTTCTTCCCCCTCCTCACTCTCTTGAAGTTCTCAACGCCTCGCTTGTATAGTATTCGTCCTGAATTTACTATATTTTACCTGATTTTTTTGATATCCTCAGCTAGGCTCCGCTTTTAGGATGATAGCCAATGGTGACTCTAACTGGTTTGTTGACTGAATCGTCGTACAATCCCACGTTAGATATGTGAATCGACGATGATTTCTTCAACCTTACGCGTTTGTCTTATAGTTCTATTTGGATGCGGGTGTACGTTTGGTGTACTAGCGTATGTTGACTCCTTTCACGACTACTCTGTTGAGTTTGCGCAACACTTTGACTATCTTGCCTATCTTGCCCTTGTCATCGCCAGCTCGCACCATCACCAGGTCGCCCTTTACTATTTTCCACTTCTTGAAAGGCTTTTGGAGAGGACGAGTAGGGTTGCGGCGAGGAATAGGGTGAGAGAACTTTGTTTTGTAGAAAGGAAAAGCAACCTGTTTGAGTAGGGTCAACAGCATATTAATATATGGAAGGCAAACATCTTAAATATAATTATGAAACACACAAACACACAAAGAATACAAAAAAAGTATGCAAGAATGAAAAAGAAAGACTTATTTAGCATAAAAACAATAATATTGTAAATATGATTAGATAAGTTGCATGGATCTTAGATAAGGTAAAGGCAAGTGCAGTAAAAACTAAGAAATGTTTCATAAAATAAAGACTTCAACCTTAATGTAGCAAATATTTATTTAAACTTGATGTGTTTGTTGTGTATGGACGAATAAAGTAAGTATTGTATGTTGGCAGTAAGTATTGTTTGTAGTAGTTCAGTGCATGCTGCATCTATTACATAAAACAATTAATCAATAACCATGCACAGACTCAAACGCAGTCCAGTTATCAACCCTCCAGAACTGCCAGCCACTACCAACGACCTACCCAACGACGGCTACGGTCAACGCGCTGTTAATTTATCAAACTCGCTCATGCCTATCTAGAAAATAAAATCCAACCCTTCCTTTTCCCTCGACAAAATGAGCACTCGCACCATTTAGATTGCTCGTTCAGGACTACTACCACCCCCTAAGCAACGATAGCTAGTCAAACTGCCTCCTCTACGCGCTTCTACTATAAACCCTGAGAAGTAAGATGCGCCCTCACCCGCCAGAACTAACAAGACCAAGTAAGCTAGGGGAGAGTAGAGCAGTTCTAAGAAGACAGATGGAGGCAAGGGGAGGACCGAGAAGGGTGATGCTAGTAAGTGCTACTACCAGAGCAAGTTGTTACGTTGTCTGCGCAAACACTAAACCACCTACATCATGAGTCTATTTAGACAGCACTTCTACCAGTGCATCGAAGTGCTCAGGTTCGGCAAAAGCATAAAGATAACCCACCCTCGCAAACAAATCAATCTTCCGCGCAACACTCCTCACAAGAAGACAGTGTTTTTGGACATGGACGAGACGTTGATCCACTGCGATGAACACTCGCAGCAGTATACGGTGAAGCTGAACTTCCCCCTTTAGAGGGGAGGCACCCTGGCAGTAAGCGTGATGTTAGGCAGGCAGGAGTGAGGATTAGGCCCTACTGTGTGGAGTTCCTGCAGCAACTGTCGCAGTTCGCAGAAATAATAATTTTCACAGCATCGGCTGCCTCCTACGCAGACGTAGTGCTCGACTACTTGGACGGTTAGAAGAAATACATATCCCATCGTCTCTACCGCCAGCACTGCACACTCGAAAAAGGTTTCTACCTCAAAGACCTCAGAGTCATCAACCGCAATTTGTAGGACGTAGTACTAGTGGACAACTCACCCTACTGCCACATCCTACAACCCGACAACGGCGTACCCATAATTCCTTTCTACCATTCGCCCAACGATAAACAACTATAAAGCCTATTGCCTTTTTTGAGGCGAATAGTATAGGCAGTTGACTGTCGTAGTGTGGTGAGGGAGACTTTCTTTTGGGATAAGTACACTGCGTAGGCGATATAACCGAGGAAGCTGTTTTTGCGGTAGTACGGCAAAGAATGATAACTACTCATCTTTTATTGATATAAAGTATAAGGTAAGAGTAAACAAACACAAACAAACAGTCATTAAGCTTATTAGCCTTAATATTATAGAGTACAATGAACAAAAGTACATATTCTCCTTATGTTTCTTATTGCTTACTTATAACTATGCTCTATTTTAGACACCAACACTAAATTTGTTGCGATTATGACGTTATCTGACAGGCTATCTTAGATATATCTTAGATTAGATGTTATTTTGAGTTAGTTATTAATAACCTTTATTCTTTAACGTAGTAAGATGCAGGCCTAGACCCACCTGCTCCACACCTAACCATAAACCCACCTCAGAGGCAGTCACTGGGGCGAGTGCCTACGCTGCGAAGACTACACCCTCTCCCACGAATAACTACAACGCTTCCACACTCTCAAGGAATAAGCCAGCATACTCTTCGAACAACAATAACGCTGGGACCTCATCAAACAACTCTACACCGAGTACTTTCAAACCACACCACAACAATCAGGCAAGTAGTGGATGCGACTGGGCTTCCAGGGACAGTACCCCTAGACTGATTTCCGAGGAGGAGGAGTACTATCCTTACAGCTTATTTTACGTTTTGTCAAAAACAACAGGGTGCTAGTGCGGGAGATGTAGTTGGACAAAGCCAACTTCTTTTTTGCCATCACTGCCATCAACATAGCCTTTTTCATGAAGAAGTACTTCCACCTGGCAGACTTCCTAGTGCCAATTAAGGACGCAGACACGTACTGTAACAGGAGAGCCCTAAAGAACATGTGCAGATTGTTAGTTGATAACGAGTAAAGCTACCTGCTAATGCACTAGGTGTTCTTGAAACACTTCTACCAAAACATGTGGTTGTAGGCGCAGAAACACAACAGTCAGACTCTACTTCAGTTTAACCAACTATTCGCACAACTACAGCAGCAAATCAGAAGCACATTTGAGGGGAATACTATAGAGAATATGGGGCAGTTCAGGGAAGCATGGCTGGCTGCCATCGCCTGATATTTGTTGCTATCAATACTCTCATTCATCAATACTAATATATAAGTATGTAGTAGATCTATCTTTAGGATCTTTACTTATTTATCTGCTTTTAGTATCTTCCTTTATTCGTTTATTTTATGTGTTTATTTGATTGTTATCTGATTAGTAGGTATTGATTGCTATCTGATTAGTAGGTATTGATTGTTATCTGATTAGTAGGTATAGTAGTATAGTATGTATAATATCCGTTAGTATGCGTATAGCACAGCCAGACCACTCCAATGCCAACAACCTGACTTTCATAGAACCAAACACCACTGACCAATAACTAAAACAACTCTAGGCCACACTACAATCACTACAACTATAACTAAGACAGGCCCACTAGTACGAAGAAAGAATCAACAGCGCCAACCAACTACTCTCCTCACTCATAGTCAACAACCACACCAACAAACAAAACGATCACATACTCGCACATGTCACACTAATCATACACAAACACACATCCAGAAAAACATAGAAGATATATAAGACATAGAAAACACACAACTAATTAACTACTAAGACTAAGACATAGAAAACACACAACTAATTAACTACTAAGACTACTAACACACATACTGCCTCATTATCTAGTACATATCTGCCTTCTTTTGGCAAAAAGCAGAATGAGAGTAACAACTGGACGAGTGCAGCTAGCAATTTGAGTGGAGCTGAGCTACGCAGACAACTTTGCAAGCACAACGCTACAAGCTTACGCTGATCAATACATATTGCATAGTCTACATACATTTAATAGTAAAAATAACATAAAAACATACAAATACACTCATAAACATAAAAATTTGTTTAATGTATGACCTAAACCCTTAAAATTAATTAGCATTTTGTAAATAATACTACATCTAATACATATTCTTATTGAATACGTTAAAAAGTTATTGAATACGTTAAAAGTTTTTAATTTAAGTTAATTGATGATTACATTCAAACGTCTATATCACACGATATTTCCCTCAGAAAATCAGTACCCACTGACAGACCCAGTGCAGCCACCAGAAACACCATATAAAACACCAAAGCAAACTTGCCATGATAAGCTCCTAACAGTCCTCTTTATGTTAGTATGGTTACTTGCGGACGATGGTTTGGTAGACTGCCCAGCACATGTATATAAGGGACATGCCGATCACTGCCACTATTATGGCGTCGGACATCTTGTCGAAGGAAGAACCCTGGAAGTCGAAGGGTGCGTACTAGTACTAGCCTTTGAGGGAGTTTATGAATAAAGATATGCCGAAGCCTAGCAGAAAGTTGAAGAGTTGCCCTGAAAATATGCCAGCCACTGCTCCAGAAGCATATCCTCTCTTCGCAAACGACACAATCGAGAACAAATCTACATTAATACACATCTACCACCAGTGCTGTTAGCCCAGGCGAGCACAGTAAGCCCCAGAAAGACTGAGTTGATGTTGGTTAACAACTGTAATAACTACAACAAGTTTATCAGACACCCGCAAATAAGTGTAATCCAGCACACCACCACAGCAAAACAGTAAATTGAATATAGTATTGTTTGCTATGGTTTTCTACCACCTACCATACACACTATAGAGTGAACCAGAAAGCACAAGGCAGGTATGGCGAACCATACTAACATGGGAATATCGAATACGGTGTTATCTATTGATTATTGGACTAGGTAAGCAAGAAGTACTGCCGTAGGATAGTCCACAAACAAAAGGAGCAGTGACTAAGGAAGTAATTGCAGTAAAAGGAGTCCACGACTA
>Ga0169931_10007484_pt1 | contig 16176 bp, 15 predicted proteins | sample Kivu_15m_20L_FD_129675 | JGI IMG/M metagenome (GOLD analysis project Ga0169931, IMG submission 129675) | Freshwater microbial communities from Lake Kivu, Western Province, Rwanda to study Microbial Dark Matter (Phase II) - Kivu_15m_20L... | ecosystem: Environmental > Aquatic > Freshwater > Lake...
AATGTTCTGGCATATCTCGCCGGATGGTGGCTCAAAACCCTTTGGTTCATCGTTCCCTTGTTCCTGCTCGTCACGATCATCGCGACAATGACAACGTTTCTGCAGACCCGCTTCAACTGGTCCTGGAAAAAACTCGAACCACAAATGAGTCGCATGAGTCCCATTCAGGGAGTCGTGCGCATGTTTGGACTCGAAGCCGGATTCGAGCTTCTGAAAAGCCTCGGCAAGATGTTTGCCATCGGATTCGTCGCCGTTCTCATTCTCAAGTCAGAGTGGAACCGCGTCCCCGGCCTGATGATGATGCCCGTAACAAAGGCCTGGGGTTACTGGGGCGACATTACGATACAGATGATTTGGGGCGTCGCCGCCCTCCTGCTCTTCGTCTCCGTCGCCGACTATCTCTACAACTGGTTCACGCTTGAACGTCAGATGCGAATGACCAAGCAAGAAGTGAAAGACGAATACAAACGCCGCGAGGGTGATCCGTACACGAAGATGCGCTTGCGCAGGATCCAGCGCGACATGACGAACAAGAAAACACTTGAGAAGACGAGACAGGCCACAGCGCTCATCACAAACCCGACTCACTATGCCATTGCGATCAAATACGAGCCCGGCATGGGCGCGCCGATTGTTCTCGCAAAAGGGATCGATTTTCTCGCACTGAGCATGCGTGAAGTTGCCGAGAAACTTTCGATTCCGATCATCGAAAACAAGCCGCTCGCACGAACGCTATACAAGACAGTTGAAGCAGGTCAGGAAATTCCTGAGAGCCTCTACAAGGCGGTCGCTGAAGTCATTCGCTACGTCTTCAAGCTCAAGAACATCGCCATCAACAAGCCGAAATCACGGAATGGGACAACCTCCAGCGGAAACTCGGTCAACAACGAAACGGCGGGGATCTAATCGAGCATGGCAAACGCACCGGCAAAAACTGAAGCAACTGGAATCGGCGGCCTTCTCCGTAGCCCCGATCTGATGTTCGCGGCAGGTATCGTGGGAATCGTCTTCATGATGATCCTCCCGTTGCCACCGCTTCTTCTCGACCTGCTGCTATCAATATCGATTACGACCAGCATCCTGATTCTCCTGGTGTCGATCTACATCAAGGAACCTCTGGAATTCTCCACGTTCCCAACCATTCTCCTCATCACGACACTGTTCCGTCTCGGTCTCAACGTCGCCACGACGAAACAGATCCTCCTGAACGGGCAAACCGGCGAGGTCAGCAGCGTCGTCCAGGCGTTCGGAAATTTCGTAGTCGGCGGGAACTATTTCGTCGGATTTGTTGTCTTCGTGATTCTCGTCATCATCAACTTCATCGTCATCACGAAGGGCGCTGGTCGAGTTGCCGAGGTCGGAGCGAGGTTTACTCTCGATGCAATGCCAGGCAAGCAAATGTCGATCGATGCGGAAATGAATGCAGGCATCATCGATCGGGATGAAGCTCGTCGACGCCGCAACAAAATCGAACAGGAAGCTGACTTCTACGGAGCCATGGACGGAGCGAGCAAGTTCGTTCGCGGCGATGCAATCGCTGGCATCATCATTACGGTTGTGAACATCATCGTCGGACTGGGTCTCGGCGTCTTCGCCCACAACATGTCGTTTGGCAACGCCGCCCAAGTGTACACACTACTGACGGTTGGTGACGGTCTCGTTTCCCAGATCCCGGCGCTCGTGATCTCAACAGCCGCAGGTATCGTCGTAACTCGCGCTGGCGGTTCGACTGGCCTTTCTCAACAGGTCGGCGGACAGCTCAGTATCCACCCGAAGGCGCTCTACGTATGCGCAGCGCTTCTTGTCCTGATGGCGCTGATACCAGGTCTCCCTGTGATTCCGTTTCTTCTCATGGCCATTGGATTTTTCTTTCTTGGTCGGTACGCCGCACAGCTCCAAGCGCAAAAGGCGCTCGACGAAGTCAAAGTGGCAACGGACAAAGCCAAGGCTGAGACGAATGCCGACTCGATCGAAGCCATGCTGCACGTTGATGTGCTCGCGTTGGAGGTCGGCGTCGGCCTGATCCCGATCGTCGATACGACCCAGGACGGCGAGGTGCTCGAGCGCATTGTCACGGCTCGCAAACAATTCGCACAGGATCTTGGCATCATCGTTCCAATGGTTATGGTGCGAGACAACATCCAACTCCATCCGGGCGAGTATCAGATCCTTCTCAAGGGAAATCCCATCGGCCGCGGCAACCTCATGGTCGACTACTACCTCGCGATGGATCCGGGCGACATCAGCGAACCAGTCAACGGCATCAAGACCAAAGAGCCGGCCTACGGACTCGATGCCCTTTGGATCAAACAGAACCAGCGCGATGAAGCTACTTTCCGCGGCTACACTGTGGTCAACAACGCAACGGTCATCGTCACTCACCTGACGAAGCTGATTCAGGAAAGCGCTAGTGAGCTGATTGGACGTCGCGAAGTCCACGATCTTGTCGAAACCATCAAACGCGAGAATCCGAAAGTGATCGAAGAGGTCATCGGAACCGACCGCCTGACTTTGGGCGACGTCGTGAAGGTTATGCAGAATCTTCTCACCGAGGGTGTCAGCATTCGTGACAGCCTGACGGTGTTCGAGACTCTCGCCGATCACTGCAAGTCCATACGCAGCCCAGATGGTCTGACCCGCTATGTGCGCAAGGCTCTGGGCCGTGGTATCATCAGGAAGTACATATCCTCAGAAAGTTTGCTGACCGTGACCAGTCTCGACCGCGCCGTCGAGGATCTGCTCGTTGCGGCATTGCAGAATCACGAAGATGGTACGACGACCCTGAATCTGGACCCGGAGTTGGCACAACGGCTGCTCAACAGCGTTGCGCAAGGCATGCGTGTTTTCGAGACCTCCGGAACCATGCCGGTGCTCGTGTGCGGATCACGCGTTCGCTGGGATCTCCGCAAACTCATCAGTCGTTTCATTCCGGGTCTGGTCGTGCTCGCGTTCGATGAAATTCCAGCAGATGTGCAGACAAAGAGTATCGGCGTCGTGACGATCTGAAGGGGAAATATTCATGCAAGTTAAGACATTCGAAGCCGTGTCGGTGAAGGACGCTGTCAAAGCGGTGAAGAAGGAGTTCGGCGCAGATGCCGTCATCCTCTCGACCCGTGAGAAGTACTCTCCTGGACCAGAGCGACTCAAAACGGTCGAGGTCACAGCCGCCGTTCCACAGAATCCAAGGTCTGTCCAGGGTGCAGCCCGCAGCGCAGCAAAAGAAGCCAATGACCTCGGCTTTCTCGCCGAGCGGGTCAACTCCCTCGACGCGAAACTGAACCAGATTCAGGAAAACACAGCCTCAAAACTCCAGTACCAGTCGCTTGAGAATGGGCTTCAGGAACTTAAGTCACTCGTGATTGAAGCCCTTCGAGGAAAGTCGGAGTCCCCACTTTCAGGTCTGCCCGAGGCCCTTGTTGGCATCGACCGCGCCTTGCGTGCGACTGGCGTCGACGCGACGATCATTGCTCAGCTCATGAAGCACCTCCGCGCTCTGTCCACAGACGAACCGCAGCTCAAGGCAGGTGGAGCGCCGCTCATAGAGTTCTATCGATCACATGCCATGCGCTGGATGCTCAAGAAGATCCGCATCGCACCCCGCTGGGAATTCACACCCGGGAATGCCTCCATTCACGCGTTTGTCGGCAGCAGCGGTTGTGGAAAGACTTCGCTCATCGCCAAGATCGCTGCGCAATATCATGCGCGCGAGAAAGCCAAAGTACTAGTCGTATCGGCTGACAATAATCGCCTCGCTGCTTCCGAGCAGCTTCGCGTCTACTGCAAAATCATCGGCGTGCCCTTCCAGGCAATCAGCGCGCCGGAAGACCTCGCCCAGACGTTACTCTCTCACCGCGACAGAGATTTGGTTCTGGTCGACACCGCTGGACGACCGATCAAATCAACCGCGAACTGCTCCGATATTCTCGCTCTGCGCGACGGAGGTCTCGCTGTCGACATTCACCTTGTCGCCGCAACGACCGACAAGGCGGAGCAGATCGATCGTGCCATCAGACATTTCTCTCCTCTGGCCATTCAATCGCTGGCGTTTACACGACTCGATGAGAGCTGGAGTTTCGGCGAGATCTTCAACTTGTCATCGAAGTGGTCGCTGCCCCTGAGCTTCTTTTCGACCGGACAAGTCATCCCTGATGACCTGGAACGAGCGACCCGCGAGCGAGTTGTTGAGCGCATTTTCGGAGTCTGACGAAAGCCGCTGCAGAGCCTTTACGTTTTGAACATCGAGGTTATCCCTGTGAATCAAGTGCGCCAACTCCACACAACACGCGCAAATACCAACACCGACCGTTCAGCCGGCGCCGGAGCTTCGACAAAACGTGGCCCGCGCGTCGTGTCGATTACCAGTGGCAAAGGTGGAGTTGGAAAAACTCTTACTACCGTCAACTTTGCCGTCGTTGCACGCAAGATGGGCTACAGCGTCACCATTCTTGACGGCGATCTCGGCATGGCGAACGTGGATATTGTTCTGGGTGTGCAGGCTCGCTACAATATAAAGGAAGTTCTGGACGGTCACGTCAGCCTCAAGGACATCATCGTGGAAGGCCCGCTCGGGATCCGCGTCATTCCCTCTGGCTCAGGCATTTCAGGGCTCTCCAATCTGACCTGCGTGCAAAAACAGAACATCCTGGACCAGATCAATCAGCTCGACGAACAATCGGACCTCCTGCTCATCGATACCGGCGCAGGAATCTCGGAGACGGTGATGACACTCAACTCCTCGGCAGATCATGTCGTCGTTGTCACGACGCCTGAGCCGCACGCCATGACCGACGCCTATGCGTTGATGAAGGTGCTCTCTGAGGAGCGTGGAGTACGTGAAGTGTCGCTGCTCGTGAATCAGACGAAATCACCAGATGAAGGTCAGAAGACCGCAGATCGTCTCAAAGGCGTTGCGGCGAAATTCCTTCGTCTGGAGATTAACTACGTGGGCCATGTTCCTGCAGACGTACTGGTTGCACGTTCCGTGATGCAGCGCCGCGCGGCCACCGAGCAGTCTGTGATGACACTTGGTGGGCAGGCGTGGAGTCAGATCTCGCGCACCCTCCTCACGGATCTTTTCGCAACTTCCAAAGATGATTCAAACACGAGCGTATGGCAGTCACTCCTTTGGAGTGACGCGATGCAGTCGGCAGTCGCCAGATAGATAGTTCCGGAATTCGAACGCCCCCTTTCTGCAACCGCCAGACTGAGTGATCGGAGAGAACGGAATGAAGGGACTCGTCAAACGATACAAGCAGGACACCCAGGGGGTAGACGGCAAGCTCCGTGATCAACTGATCATGGACTACGCTCCTCTGATCCGCTTTGTCGCTCAGCGCATTGCAGCACGCCTGCCATCGAACATCGACATTGACGATCTGATCAGCGCCGGCGTCATCGGTCTGATGGACGCGATCGAGAAGTACGACCCGGGACGCGACAACAAATTCAAAACCTATGCTGAGTTCCGCATTCGGGGTGCGATTCTCGATGAGCTCCGTTCTCAAGACTGGGTTCCGAGATCAGTCCGGGACAAGGCAAAAAAAATCGAGCGTACCTACGCTGAGCTCGAGCAGCGTTATGGCCGTGCGGTTTCCGACGCAGAGATCTCCGATGCAATGGGGATGTCTCTCGACGGCTACTACGACATGGTCGCGAAGGTTAAAGCCGTTACGCTTCTCTCCATCGACGAAATTACTGGACAGAGTCAGCACGATCGCAAGAGCCTTCTCGAGTGTCTCGAAAACATCGCATCGAAGAATCCCTTCACTCAGCTCAAGAGCAAGGGCGTTCGGCAAATATTGATGAAGAACATCGAGGAACTTCCCGAGAAGCAGAAGCTGGTTTTGTCGCTCTACTACTACGAGGATTTGAACCTCAAAGAGATTGGCAAGATTCTCGACGTTACCGAATCGCGCGTCAGTCAGCTGCATACGCAGGCCGTCAACCGACTTCGCTCGAAACTGAAGAATCTCCTGAGTGAATGATTGACCGCAGAAGAATCGAGCAAGTTGGGTCAGCCGCCCGGAAACCGATAGGAGCACTGCAATGGCACTTCAAAAACCAGACATGAAAATTCTCGTTGTCGACGACTTTCCGACAATGCGGCGAATCGTGAAAACGCTCTTCCGTCAAAACGGCTACCAGGTCTTCGTCGAAGCCGAGGACGGAGCGCAGGCCTATCAGACGCTCAAAACCGAGCCGGGCATTGAATTCATCGTGTCTGACTGGAACATGCCAAACATGACTGGTCTCGAGTTCCTCAAGACCGTTCGTGCGGATCCACAATTCAAGCACTTGCCGTTCCTCATGGTCACCGCGGAAGCAGAGAAAGAAAACATCATCGAAGCCGTCAAGAGCGGCGTTTCGAACTACATCGTCAAGCCATTCACTGGCGCTACGCTTGCAGAGAAATTGGCCAAAGTCTTTGCCAACCTCCCGCAGACGTCCGGTGAGAAAAAGGCCGGCTGAGCAAAGGCCGTCGAGCACTCGACCAACGTCTGCAACCAAACACTTCAACAACCTGGGGATAAACCATGGCCAACGACGCACAAAACCTCAACACCCCAGCAACCGATCGCACGCAAGTAAAGGCCACGTCACCTGACGCGATCGCCACAGGCGAAGGTGGACGTCCTGCTGAAGACAACGCGGCGGCTGATACCCAGAACCGGTTCGACGAAGATCTCATTCGCAAGTATCCACGCGCGAACCGCAAGATTGCGCTCTCGTTCGCTGCATACAGCCTCTCTGCAGAAGAAGTTTCGGGAGACGCCGGTCAGTCCACTTTCATCAGTCCCTACGGTATCGAGTTCCAGGCGCCAAAGGACTACCCCGCAGGCACGTTGCTCAAAATCCACGTGTCACTGCCGGACTACTGGAATCGCAAGCAGAAGTTCGTGGAGTATCAGCGCATCGATCAACCAGAGCGATTCAAAATTCTTGCCAAGGTCGTGAAGACAGAAGACGTCGGCAAGCGAGGCAAACGAAAACTCGTAACTGTTCAAACCGTCAACATGGATGAAGTCGACGAACAGGTACTCAAAAGTTTCCTGCAGGAAGGCTGATGACAACCATACTTCTCATCGCATTGATCGTTCTCGACATTGTCCTTATCGGGGCAATGATTGTCCTTGGCCGTCGCCAGACCGAACAGGGCGACGTCATTGCTGAGATGACTGAAGAACGTCGTCTGATCAGCGAGACCGCGAGCAACATCCGCGAAGAAGTACATGCCGGGCAACAGATCTTCAGAGAGTCGCTCGAGCGAGTGACACGAGTCGCAGCGGAAGCCGAACAAGAGGTCCGCGCGGGTACTGAGCACCTGACGAAGGAGGTCGAAGCGATCGTAGCGCAGCTCGCGAGTCGTTTCGAGGATCCGATGCGAGAGCTCACTCGCAAGCAGCAATACGTCGAGTCACTGCTGAAGAAGATCGAAACTGAGAAAGTAATCCTTCAGAAAGTCGTGCTCCGCGGAGAAAAAATCGCGCAGCTTTTCGACAAGAAAATGCCCTACCAGGAAGTACTGAGCGAACTGGAAGACAAAAAGTACACAGATGCGCGTTATTTGCTCTCCAAGGGCATGAACCCAACGCAGGTTGCACGCGACCTCGGAATGAGCGAAAGCGAAGTGAAGCTTGTCGCTGGTCTTTCCTCGGCGCCCTGACAGAAGACTGCTCAGGACGCCTTCTTCCCGTCCCTGCTTTCACCAACATCTACCGGAATGATCTTAGCCCGCATCTCTTTGACTTGACGCACCAACCGCGAATCGAGACACATCCCTGCATCCTTCATCTCCTTCGAGAGCCGCACGAGAGAGGCGTAGCCCTTCTCAAACTTTCCGTCGGCCAGATAGCTCCGGCAAAGCATTTCGAATGACCGGGTGAGATCTCCCTTCTTCCGCAGGGCAAGACCAAGATTGTAGTACAACAGATGCGTCTTCCCTTTCGACGAAAGAATCTTCAGAGCGTTCTCGTACGTCCGAATGCCAATGTCGAACTCCCCTTTTGCGACGTGCGCGATCCCCATGCCGTTGAAGTATCTGGCGAGCTGATCTCCGCTCTGGGTCTCGTGCAGAAGCTGTGCGGCCAGCGACAAATCGCCGTCCTTGATCGCGATCTTCCCAAGTTCATCTTTGACCTCAGTGTTGCCGGGATCAAGATCCGAGATGGCCTGCAGCGTCTCCTTGGCCTTATCGTGCTGATTGGCCTCCGTGTAGGCTGAACCAAGATTGAGGATCGTCGAGAAATTCTTGGGTGATGAATCCATCATGGTTTTCAGAATGCCGATGGCTTCTTCGTGTTTCCCCTGAACGGACAGGATCTTCGATCTCGCGTAGTACGCCTTCGAGAAATTCGGGTCAGCTTCAATGGCCTCGGCTACAGCCTTTTCCGCCTTGTCGAGCTTGCCAACCATGATCCAGCACTCGGCAAGTAGCGTCTTGAACCGGGCCAGGTGCGGACCCTTTTTCGAGACGTCCACTCCAATCAGTCGGAGAAACTCCGTCGGTTTTCCTTCTTCAAGAAGATCCTCCATCTTTCGAAGTTTCGTCTCGAGAGGCGTCATCGATGCCTCTGTGTCGAGAATACCTTTGATCAGAGCACTGGCCTTCGCGCGATCAAACGGCATGGACAACACGTTGCCAAGACCAAGCTCGCCAGCAATCTTGACGTCCGCCTCAGACAAACGCTTGGAGAAGATCAGGAATGGCATGCGCCTTCTCCGGCGCTGCGCCTTCGCCCGTTGCACAAAAACTGTACCGGGGACATTGCTCATCTCCCACGCCGCGATCACAAACTGGATGTTGAGTTCCTCGACGATTTCCAGAGCCTGTTCCGGATTTGTGGACGCGTGGATCCCGGTCACGCCGAGCTCGCGAAGGAGAACTTGGAAGAAAAGTGTATTTGCTTCATTTTCATCAACGACAAGAACGCGTTCGATTGCAGTTGGCACAGGAATCGAACCTCCGACCGCAAGGGGGTTGCCATGGTTTCAGTGCGAGATTTGACTACGATAATGGCTCATTTCGACACGCGTCGGTCAAACTTGAACCTGGGTCGGAGAAGGGAGTTTGGCGCGCAGCGAAAGCCAGGGAATGATTCCAACAAGATTGAGCACCAGCTGACCAAGCACAAAGACATTGAATGCGTTTGCTCCGCCAGTCAATCCAACCAAAGTGAAGAGTTTCTCAAATGCAAAATGGCCAACCCCAAGTCCACCCGGGGCAATCGGAATCGCAGTTGCGATCGCGCCAAACGGGAAGATCAATGTGAAGTCAGCAAGTGCGGCTCGTTGACCCGTTACAACGAGTGTCGTGTACCAGAGGAATGTCATTGCAGCGACCTGCAGAACCACCGAAAGAAGCCACGCGTTCAACAAAACGACTGGGACTTCACGATACGCGCGCAACGCCATGTAGGCTTTGTGCACAATCGGGAAGAGGGGCAAGTCCCGCGAAAAAAGCCTATCGACGGGGTCGCGTCCGTCGCGATGCGGAAAGAATACAAAGCCGAGAAACAACAAAACGAGGCAAGATGCGATGCCAAGCGAGAAGACCAGGGGTCGCGTCAGCGGATTTGCGAGAAGTTCTCCGACATGCATCATGGTCGACACGAAGGCAATCGTGAACAGTCCAACAAGTCCAACGATCCGATCGAGCAGGATCGAAAGCATCGCTGCCGTCTTGCGACCCTGTTCGTCTCGCACGACATAGACCGCTTTGACGAGATCTCCGCCGACGGCTCCCGGGATGGCCGCGTTGAAGAAAAAGCCAATCAACTGCAGTTTTACCGTACGAAGAAAGCCCGCGTGAACGCCGGCACCGCAGAGGAGAACCCACCAACGCAAGGACCCAAGAAGCACTGGAAAAACGAGCCAGAAGGAGACTGCGACAAGCAAAAAGAGGGGATTCGTCACGAACACTGCAAGCTCTGAAAGATGCAGCTTGTCCGTTGCAGTCATCCACCAAAGGATCGCAACCACGAAGCCAAGCTTCGCGAAGAGCAACACTGTGGACTTGGAGATGAATCCAGCTTGCCGCAAAGTCGGCCCGCAACGTTTGGGTTCAGGGGGGAAAGGCGGTCACCCGCGGGGAGGTCCCGCGATCTTCTGGCACCACGCCAGAGCCTGCCTATCAAGGGGTGAAGATTATCAGCTTTGGGAAGATTTTGACCACGCAAAATTCTCACTCGGTCGGCCGCAATATCTCAAGGAATGGTTCGGGAAACCATCACCACGACCCGACTCTGGAGTCCGATCGTTCCAGCCGGAAAGACAATCGCTGAATCAACACAACGCCACCCGGACGCTGGTTTTCCGTCCACCTCGACAGCAAGATCCGAAAACTCTGGACCGGCGCAGGTAAAGGCAGGATCCACGGTTCTGAGGTCGACCTCAAGAATCACTCTGTCGACCAACCACAAAGGTCTTGGGAAGAGTGCGACGATCTCGCCACATCACCCGAATCTCAGCGTCGTCCAATCGGTGGAGAGTGGAAACGGATTTCCGAAGAATCGAGGTCGTAGTCATAGTCCCGTGGGTCAAATCGTACACCGTTCACATGGAGGACAAGTGTCGTTGGATCAGCGGGGCTACGAAGTCGGAACCGCGAGAAGCGCGGGGTCGTACCGTAGGTGTAGGTTGCGACCAATTCAACGCTGGATGTTGTCGCATCGGTCAAGTCGCTTTGAGCGACAAAAATCCCGGGATCTCAGGAAGTTGGGGAAGTTGGCGGCGGAAGAAACCCTACCAGAGCATTCGGGTACCGAGTCCCCCGTAGACCACGGTCCTCGGTTCACTCGTCGTGTAGCGACCGAAAAATCCGTAGATCTCTGGCTGATCGGCAACCCACATCATGTCGGTGCGATAGCGCCAGCGAACATTGAGATAAATCGAATCCGTGCCTACCTCGGAGTTCGCAGCACCTTCTGCCCGAGGGTTCTCGGTCTCGAGATACCAACGATAACCCGGTACGATGATCCACCGCTCACGCAATCGCTGGTGCCACTCCGCGCGCACGCTGTTTGCAACAATCTGTCCCTGCAGCGACACCTGACGAACCGTGCCGATGTTTTCGTAATGCCCAACGGCAAGATGCAGCGCGGAATTCGTGGCATCGACAAACTGTCGAATCTCACCCGTCATGCTCCACGCATCCGGGCGATCAGACCGACGCGTTCGAGAATATCCCGCCATCAGAATCGTCGACGGAGTCGTGAAATTGGTGACATTGAGAGAAAGGCTTGTGCCGTCGAGCACGGCCGGTGTCTGGATTCTCGCTCCATCCGTGTCGGTAACATCGAGCGCTCGAACTTCGGAAATCGTGCGACGGAAATCGACCACCGTCTGCAACGTTTCGAGGAGCCACCATTCACCGACCTTGACTCCGGCCCACCGCGTCTGTCCCAGTGGCGAATTGGTGCGGCCGACGACGGCACCGATCTGCCGGCCAACCTGCAATCCTTGATCAATCGAGGCTGACAAGGAATTTTCTTCAAGCCGATCTGCGCCGTCGAGCTGATCCTTGCTCAGGGGATCTTCGGAATCAGTGAAACAGATCCGTTTGAATGTTCCGCCTAACCTCACAGACGTCGCCTTGCCTTCTCCATCGAACAACATCTTTCCCGTCGCAGAGGTCCCAAACGACGTGAGCACGGAGTCACGGGTTTCCTCGCGATAGGAACCAAGGGCGAGTTCGGCATCTTTCGTGATGACTGGCGAGTCTTCAGCTTGCGCGCGAGCAAATTCGGATGGGAGGCAAGTCAATCCAGCCGTATACAGAGGGACAACCAGGAGAAACTTCCTCGCGGCAAGCACCACGTCAGCCCCCGCATGTTGGGCATGATCCACCGAGTGCCCCGCCGGTTTCTGTGGAACCCTTCTCCGAAAACTGCTGGGGGTCGCTTCCAAACGCGCCCTGAAACCCGCCAGTTTTCGCAGGATCCATCATCGGATCGAGAAGCCGCTGTTTATGAAATTTGACCTTTGGATGAATGCAGGCAGAGAGCCCAGCGAGGACAAAAAAAGCAGTGAGGACGCGAAGAAGTCCCCGCATCCAGATGGAGCTGTTGAAACGTGGCAACATGTGGATGAGCATCACCTTTAATGGTGCGCGGAGGAGGTCTTCTTGTCGATGGTTTTCTGCATTTCATCGAAACGCTTACTGCCCGGGTGTCCGGTCTCCATTTCGATGACCTTGCCATCGCGACCGATGATTGCAACAGCAGGCACGCTTGTCACACCGAGGGCTCCAGCAAGCGACGTATCCACATCGTGAAACGAGCACTGCTCAAGACTTTTCACGTGCGGCTTGTGCGTGAAATATGATCGTGCAGACTTCATGTCTTCATCAACGCTGACTGGAACGAAAAGAATGTCCTTGCGATCCTTGAGGCGCTTCTCGAGCTCCAACATGACCTTGTCACAGCCAACACACCAGGACGCCCAGAACTGCATCACAACGACCTTGTCCTTCAGTCCAGCCCGATCAAGACTGCCACCAGTGAGACCAGCAAGGTTCACGACTGGGGGCAGCGAGCTGACACTGCGCTCCTTTCCAAGCAGATTGCCGGCATTTACAACCGCCGAGAGGATCGTAACGATCGCAAGCTGCTTGAAACTACGAAGCATGATGGACATCTCCGGTGGACTTGAAATCAGAAACTTTGCGGTTGCGATTTCGACTTCAGTCGACCAGCTGTTCTGCGTCATCGAAGATGTCCAGTACGCGACCTTCAACATTCGAAAATGCATCGCGACCGCTCATGCCGAGAGCTGCAATGACACCCCGATCAGGTGTTGACGGCCTGCGATTGACTGCTTTCCAAATCAGACCGTCTTCATCGTGCAGACGAAGGCTGTTCGGAGCGTGAGCGTCCATGAACTCCGTGAAATCGCGTTCCTGAAACTCGCGACGACGATCCGTAAAGACGATCACATGGAGAATCTCGTCGCCCTTTGAGCTGGCGGCGATTTTCTTTTCGAATTCTTTCGACTCCTTGATGCACGACTCACATTTCGCACCAGCGAACTGAAAAATCGCGACCTTCTTGCCGGAGTCCTTGAGGGCCTTGCAAAGGTTGAGAAGGCGACTACCCGACGCGTCCTCAACCACCCAGCTGCCGACCTGCTCGTCGCGGGTCGCGCTGTTGATCGTGCCACGCTCACGAGGCGAAGCGGCGAGATCGTCACAGCTTTTTCCGTCGAAATCGGTTGGGTTCTTGCGGTCAACATCGGTTCCATCACCCGACTGACTTGGCTTTGCTGCACCGCTGGCACAACCGACCAGGGACACGAGCAACATGCCGACAACCGAGATCTTTGAGGAGGTTTTCATCGGAACTCCCAAAAGGGATGGTGTTCGTGGCCGCTTCTTATCTCTATATCAAAGCAAGGACGATGCCACCTGACACGATATGTAACACAACGTTTTGACAGCATTATTTTCGGAAGTAGCGATCTAGAAATGACCACCTTCTGGTCAGTGACCGTCACCCGAACAGCCCAGAACAGCGTCCAGCCGGGTGTCCGTGAAAATTTCGTCAAGTTGCGCGATGTTCAGCCGATACCCCTACTGATGTTCTCACAGGTGTCGAGCGTCCACCGCGAACCCGCGACAGATGATCGCCCAGAAGATCAATGAGAGGCTTCCACTTGTTGCAGTCATTCCAGAACCGCTCGGCTGTCGTGCTCTTCGTTGAACCCTCTGGCTCAACTCGTCAGGTGATGGCCGAGGCGCTCAAAGCCCGCGGCTTCACGACTGTCCAAGGTGTTGCATCGGTGGAGGATGCGCTTGCCCAGCTCGAAACAGAACACATCGACTGGGTCATTACGTCGCTCTTCGCGGATCAACCGATTAACGGACTTCAGATTCTCAATCTCATTCTTGAGACTCCGCATCTCCAGCACATTCGCTGCTCCCTGATCCTTGATGAAGACGAAGCTTGGTGCATCGAGAAGGCCTATTCACTCGGAATGCTGTCTCACCACGCAAAACCGATCACGAAAGAATCCATCACCTCCGAACTCGAGCACCTCATGAAGCGCCTCGAGGGGACGGGATGGCGCGGGGCGGTGACCGCAGCCGAATACCTTCGCGCATACCTATCAGCTAGAGGCGAGCACGAAGCACTCCTCGACTTCGAACGATCGATCGTCGACACGTTTCCGGGCGAGGGCGCGCTGTTGCTGAATCTGGGACGAGCGCAACATGCTGCCAGCAAGTCCGACGCCGCCAAGACGACTCTTTCGCAGGCGCGCATGATCGATCCGAGTCTCTCTGATGGGATTGAATCACTTGCCAAGCAACTCTTTGGTGACAGCGGCCTGAGCTCCTCGGCAACGGCGGAACCTCGTTCCGTAAACGTGCTCAACCTCGACAACGTTGTTGTGATCGACTCCGACGATGCCATCCGCGCAGCTGTTGGCGATGTGCTTAAAGAACTCGGAGTTCCGACCACTCATCTCTTTCCGGATGGCCAGGCTGCATGGAAATGGCTTGAGAAAAATCCAGAACCACAACTCGTCGTCATGGAATGGCGTCTTCTCAAACTCAGCGCGCCGGTTCTGATGCAACGCATCCGACAACAGGAGCACATCAACGTACCATTCATTGTTGTTAGCTCGCTGCTCAAGCCGACCGACATGCCGCTCGTGCGCGAGATCGGAATCTCGAACATCGTTTCGAAACCCGTGGAACGGCAGACTCTGCTGAAAGCACTGATCTGGACGATTCAGCAGGAACGTTCTCCGACTGAGTTCCAGTCGCAAGAACTCAAGATCCGAAAGCTCCTCGCTGGTGGCAAAAAGGCGGACGCTGTGTCCCTTGCAAAAAAGTTTCTGACCAGCAAAGTGGTGCCAGTGGCTCGCAAGAAGTACATTGAAGCGGAACTCGCATTTTCCGTGGACGACTACGCCAGATGCCGAGACCTCGGCGTCGAAGCCTTGCGCATGGCCGGTGACACCCTTCTGGTTCTCAATCTGCTCGGTAAGGTCTTCATGCGCCTCGGTGACTTCGAGTCCGCGCTGAAGTGTTTCGAAAAAGCACAGCAAATGTCACCACTCAACATCGAGCGCCTTTGCAACATGGCGGAGGCACAGACCGAGCTCGGACAGGACGAAAAAGCCGAAGCAACTTTGAAAGGCGCCGGCGATATCGACCCGGATTCGAAGCTTGTCGCCGAAGCGCAGATCAACAAAGCAGTCATCGGCGGAGATCTCGAGGCGGCCAAGGCACTCATGAGCCAAATGGAGTCAGTGTCGAACGTGGTCGCCTACATGAACAATAAAGCTGTTGCCATGGCGCGCTGCGACAAATTCGATGATGGAATTGCTCTCTACAAAAAGACCCTTGAGGCGCTCCCGGACAACAAGGCCGACATTGAACCTCTGGTCCGCTACAACATGGCGCTTGCGAAGGTACGCGGCGGCGACCTCGAAGGCGCAATGAAAGATCTCGAAGCAGTTATCAAGGTCAATAATTCTCGCGCGCACAAGAAGGCGTTGTCCCTCTTGAAGAAGGTCAAGCATGCCAACGACAAGGGCTCTGCTGTCGCGCTTGCACAAGACGAGACGTCGACAAGCGCAGGATCAGCTGACAGCGGTTCAGCACAAAAAGGCGAAAGTGCTACCAATGGCGATGGAACACCCGTTCGGGTTGGTGAAGAGTCTGCCAAAGACGCCCACGAATATCTTCTTGCAACGATGGCGCCCCAGCGCGGCGACATCTGTTGCTACATGCTTCACAACCCACCATTGGACCGAGTCGAAAAGGCGAACGCCCTGCTGAAGAATATGCCGCGATTCAAGCGCCGCAGCGCGATTGCCCGCGACGAGTCGATGGGTGCCGATCGAGTGGCGAAGTCAAAAGCCTCATAACGGGTCACCGAGCAGTCTGAACGCAGCCCAATAGGCCGGATGCGGGTAGTACTCGCGAACGAGCATCTGTGCAGAACGGAGAGCAGCTGCCTTGTCATTTCCCTCGCTCAGCGCCCGATAGAATCGCTTCATCACAACCGCACTTGCCACGTCGCTGATCCGCCAAAGACTGGACACGAGCGAAGTAGCGCCGGCATAGAAGAACGCGCGATTCATGCCGATGATTTCATCTCCACTCGCAAGCTTGCCAAGACCAGTTTCGCAGGCCGAGAGCGTGATGAGGTCCGCGTTGAGGCGCATCGCAAA
>Ga0169931_10007485_pt1 | contig 16175 bp, 14 predicted proteins | sample Kivu_15m_20L_FD_129675 | JGI IMG/M metagenome (GOLD analysis project Ga0169931, IMG submission 129675) | Freshwater microbial communities from Lake Kivu, Western Province, Rwanda to study Microbial Dark Matter (Phase II) - Kivu_15m_20L... | ecosystem: Environmental > Aquatic > Freshwater > Lake...
TAATTTACTTTTTGAGCGTTTTTTAAATCCCGATCGAAAATCAATGCCAGATATTGATACTGATTTTGATGATGCCGGGCGCCAGAAAGTGATTGATTATGTTGTGGATAAATATGGCAAGAATCAGGTTGCTCAGATCATTACATATGGTTCAATGGCCGCCAAATCGAGTATTAAGGATGTAGCAAGGGTGTTAGACCTACCCTTGGCCGAATCTAATATGCTGGCTAAATTAGTTCCTGACAAACCGGGCACTAACCTGGTTCAGGTCATGACAGCTCCGATTGAAGCCCTAAAAAAAGAACAAAACCCTGAAGATTTCGAAAATATAAAGACGCTCAGAAAAATATTGGAAGATGGTAAATCCTTGCAGGCTGATGTTTTGAAGGAGGCCATGATTCTTGAAGGATCCGTTAGGAATGTCGGTGTTCATGCTGCCGGAATTATCATTGCACCATATGATCTTACCGATATCATTCCGGTTGCCACTTCCAAGGAGTCTGAGTTGCTGGTTACTCAATTTGATGGTAAGGTAATTGAAGATGCCGGAGTTATTAAGATGGACTTTTTAGGGCTGAAGACCCTGACGATTATTAAAGATGCCTTACGATTGATTAAACAAAATCACAATGTCGACATTGATATTGATTGTATCTCTTTGGAGGATCAAAAGACTTTTGAACTCTATCAACGTGGCGATACCAATGGCACTTTTCAGTTTGAAAGTGATGGGATGCAAATGTATTTGCGCGACTTGAAACCGGATAAGTTTGAAGATTTGATTGCCATGAATGCCCTTTATCGCCCTGGACCAATTGAATATATCCCTAAGTTTATCTCACGTAAACATGGTCGCGAGGCCGTAACCTATGATCTGATGGATATGCAGGAGCACCTGGAAGAGACCTATGGCATTACGGTTTATCAGGAACAAGTGATGCTTCTTTCTCAAAAGTTAGCAGGTTTCAGTAAGGGGGATGCCGATGTATTGCGCAAGGCAATGGGTAAAAAGCAGATTGAAGTGCTGAATAAGATGAAGGAAAAATTCATGGACGGATGTCAAGCCAACAATCATGATCCTGTGGTTGCAGAAAAAGTATGGACCGACTGGGAGGCATTTGCGCAATATGCTTTCAATAAGTCCCATTCCACTTGTTATGCCTTTGTTGCCTACCAAACAGCCTTCCTCAAGGCCAATTACCCTGCAGAATACATGGCTGCAGTTTTGAATAATCAGAATAACATCGAAAAAATCTCCTTTTTTATGGAGGAGTGTAAAAAGATGGGCATTCCTGTATTAGGGCCTGATATCAACGAATCTGAATTGAGCTTTACCGTCAATAAAAAAGGAGAAATCCGATTTGGAATGTCCGGTATGAAAGGCGTGGGTGAGAAGGCCGTAGAAAGTATTGTGGAGGAACGTGAAGCCAATGGATTGTATACCAGTGTGTTTGATTTTGCACGACGCACCAATTCGAGGGCAGTGAGTAAAAAGGTTTATGAAAACTTGGTTTATGGAGGAGCCTTTGATTGTTTTGGTTTTAACCGTGCTCAGTTTTTCTTTAAACCGGATGGTGGTTTTTATAATGGTATAGAGCGACTTGTAAAGTATACCAATGATTTCCAGAATAACCTAAACTCTTCGCAGGCCTCTCTGTTTGGTGGAACCAGCGATGCAGAAATTATAGAACCACAACTTCCGGAGTGTGAAGAATGGGGATTGATTGAAAAATTGAAATATGAAAAGGAGTCCATTGGAATCTATTTAACCGGTCATCCTTTAGATAATTATAAATTTGAACTGGATAATTTTTGCACCCACCAGGTGAAACACTTGAGTCTGATCAATCGGATGAAAAGCACCGAGGCACTACCGGAAGACCAGGAAGAGTTTAAGAAAATCATAAATCGCGACCTAATCATCGGAGGGCTGGTGTCTGTTTGCAGGCATGGGACAACTAAAACCGGAAAGCCTTTTGGCTCATTTATGTTAGAGGATTATTCAGAAACATTTGAAATAGCTTTATTTGGTGAAGATTATATCAAATTAAAGCAATACTTAGGGCTGGGATTATTCCTGCAAGTCAGGGGTACTGTTACCGAGCGTTTTAAACAAAAAGATAACTGGGAGTTTAAAGTTAATAGTATTGTATTGTTATCAGAATTGCGTGAAAAAATGTCAAAATGTCTGACAATTCAATTACCACTGACCGAATTGTCGGAGAGCTTCATGTCGAAAATGGATGAAATTGTCCAATTGAATGTGGAACAAAATCCTCAACGTAATTGCCAGCTGAAGTTCATGATTATGGATTTTGAGGGTGGAACAACATTGGAAATGCCTTCTAAAACCCTTAAAATAAATCCAAGTAATGAATTTTTAGAAGATATTACCGGATTATTGGGTGTTCGTTATAAGTTGAATTAGTGTCACAATAGCACAAGTAATTTGTGGCAGGAATATTGAATATTATCTTTGAATTATAAACAGTAAATCTCATTATTATGGCATTAGAATTAACAGATGCAAACTTTGATGAATTAGTCCTTAAGTCTGATAAACCGGTTTTAGTCGATTTTTGGGCTGAGTGGTGTGGTCCATGCCGAATGGTTGGCCCGGTTGTCGAGGAGCTTGCAAAAGAATATGAAGGAAAGGCAGTAATCGGAAAGGTGAATGTCGATCACAACCCGGGTATTTCGATGAAATTCGGAATCAGAAACATTCCGGCCTTATTATATTTTAAAGATGGTGAAATTGTTGACAAGCAAATAGGCGCTGTGCCTAAATCTGTACTTGCTGAGAAACTAGTTAAACAATTTTAATTCCCAATCGCTATTTAATAAAGAGCTTCCCGGATGATCCGGTAAGCTCTTTCCCATTTTAAATCGTTTATTTCCAGTATTCATGAAATTCCGGGGGTACCGGTTTTTCTAATAGGTTTTGGTAAACATACCTGATATTTTCTTGTGTGCTGTGCCTCAATTTTGCCCCTCCCCAACCGTGACGTTCTCCGGGGTAGATCATAAACTCGAAATGTTTATTCAAATCTTGTAGTTTATTGACCAGTTGGATGCTGTTTTGCAGGTGAACATTATCATCCATGGTTCCATGTACAATTCGTAAGCTTCCCTTTAGTTTATCTGCATAAGTTAAAGGTGAAGTGATCTTGTAGCCTTCCGGATTATTCTGCGGTGTTCCCATAAATCTTTCAGTATAGTGGGTGTCATATAAACTCCAGTCAGTTACCGAAAAATTGGCAATCCCATGAGTAAATACATCAGCGCCATAGGTGAGGGCCATGGCGGTCATGTATCCTCCAAAACTTCCTCCGGTGATTCCAATTCGGTTACCATCTACATAGGGTCTGGATTTAAGCAAATTCGCTGCATCCATGAAATCCTCAATTTCATACATACCCATTTTTCGGTAAATAAAATCCATGCCGATTTTGCCCAGATGTCCCGAACTCCGGTTATCAATAGCCACCTGAATCAAACCTTCCTTTGCCCACCAGTAGCTTTGACCGAGCGGACTGTTCCATTTGTCAAAAACTCTGCCTGCATCTGGTCCTCCGTAAACTGAGATCCACACCGGGTACTTTTTGTTTGGATCAAAATTCAAAGGAAGAATCACGGTCATCGGTAACTCCAGCCCGTCGCGGGTTTGGTAGTAAATTAATTCAGTTTTTGGTAATTTATAGGCATCAAAATCAGAACCTTTGGAGTCGGCCAGTTCCCGGATAATATTGCCTTTGGTATCCATTAAGGCAGATTTTGGAGGACTGCTTAAATTAGAGTAGGTAGTGATAAAATGTTTGCCATCAGGTGCCAGGCTGATTTGATGATCATAGTTTCCAAAAGTTAGTCGCTCAGGTTCTTCCAAACCTTTTAAACCAACCCGGTAAAGGTCATGTCGGGTTGAGTTTTCCTGCCTTGCCCTGAAATATATTTCCTGATCCTTTTCATCAACCATTAAGAGTTCTGTAACACGCCATGCACCATAAGTAAGTTGTTTCTTTAGAGTACCATCCAGACCATAATAATAGAAATGACCCCAGCCACTTTTGTCGCTTTTTAGTATAAAGCCCTGTCCGTTTTTAAAAAAATACATATTTTCAAACCAGTCAACCCATGTATTTTGTTTTTCCTCATAAATAATATTTTTAGTTCCGGTTTGAGGATTGACACTGTAAATAATTAATTTATTTTGATCGCGATTCATCCATTGCATCCAGAGGCTTTTGCTGTCGGACATCCAAAATGGAGTCCCAAAATACTGATCCATTTTCGGGTCAAAGTCAGTCCATGTAATCCCCTTACTACCTACATTAACTATCCCGGTTTTCACCTCAGGATTTCTATCGCCCGCCTTAGGGTATCTGGTGTTTTCTAGGAAACCATGCTGCCCTTCAGAGTTATAAATGGGAAAAACAGGAACTTTTGAGTCATCAAAACGCATGAAGGCAAGTTTTTTACTATCAGGACTCCACCAAAAGGCTTTATATCGGCTAGCCCTACCGAGGATTTCTTCAAAATATACCCAGGATGCCCAACCATTATAAATTACATCTGAACCGTCATTGGTATAACGTGTTTCGGTATTAGTATTGATGTCAATGGAGTATAAATCATTATTGCGGGTGAAGGCAACCTGAGTACCATCGGGGGATAGACTTGGATTCTTTTCAAGCAATGAATCTTTAGTCAGTTGTTTTTCAACTCCTGCTGCATTCTTATAAAAAATATCACGGTTTTTAATTGAAACCGAGGCTTCATTTACTTGCGCCGGGGCTGAAGGCTGCGATTCTCCGCTTCGGATATCTACCGTGTAGGGCTTGATTTGCTGCGCTTCAGTACGATATTCGATGTAATGATTCTGATCAGTCCAGCCTCTGTAAGTCGGAATAGGATTTAAAATACCTTTAGGTTGACCGGTAAAAACTTCCTTAAAGCTTAGTTCCTTCAATTGTGCCCAGGAAGAACCCGAAAAAAGTGTTAGGATTAAAATCAGGATATAAGAAATTTTTGTATTCATATTTGAATGTTCAAGGTTATCGCGTAAATAATTTTGATCTTTGAGTATTACCCTGGTTACAGGCCTAATAACCAAAGGTATGAAAAATGAGTTATTTTAGGATATGGAACCCAACCTTACAAACAATAAAGACCTTCAGGATTTCGGAAATTTGGAATTACTTTCCAGGCAGGTGGTCGAAGGTTTTATTACCGGACTCCATAAAAGCCCTTTTCATGGTTTCTCGGTAGAGTTTGCCGAACATCGATTATACAATACAGGTGATTCTGTGAAAAATGTAGACTGGAAATTGTATGGTCGTACGGATAAGCTTTTTGTAAAGAAATTTGAGGAGGAAACAAATTTACGTTCTCATATTGTGCTGGATGTTTCCTCTTCCATGTACTATCCGAATAAGGAATTTAATAAGCTTCTTTTTTCAGTTTATTCAGCCGCTTCTTTAATCTATCTGCTTAAAAAACAACGTGATGCTTTCGGACTCAGTATTTTTTCCGACAAATTAGAATTGACTACGGCAGCTAAATCCACCACCGTTCATCAAAAATATTTATTCTCTGAATTAGAGCGTTTAAACAAGAGAAATGGAAGGGAAAATCGTACAAATGTGGCTTCCGCCTTGCATCAAATTGCCGAACTGATCCACAAAAGATCCTTGATAATCATTTTTAGTGATATGTTGGTTGGGGAGACTCAACAGGGTTTGTCTGAACTGTTTTCTGCATTACAACACCTCAAGCATAACAAGCATGAAGTAATTATTTTTAATGTGTTGGATCATAAAATGGAGCTTGAATTTGATTTTGAAAACCGTCCTTACCATTTTATTGATATTGAAAATGGAGACGAACTAAAAGTTTATCCAAATAAGGTTAAGGAGGCCTATATTGCAGCTTTTGATTCCTATCACAAGGAACTGAAACTAAAGTGCGCCCAATTTAAAATTGATTTGATTGATGCTGATATCCACGAAGGATTTTACCAGGTTTTATATGCTTATTTGATAAAGAGAGCAAAGATGAGGAGTTAAGTTTTAAATTTAAAAATCGAATTTAGCCTTGGTCTATCAACCCTTAAATTATAATTGTTGAAAGTATGAGAAAAATATTCCTTTCATTTATACTGATTATTTTAATGTGTTCAATGCAAATCCAAAAGCCTGTAAAGGTTATATTTTTTGGAGACTCCATAACCCGTGCAGGGGTGGACCCGGGGGGATATATTACCTTGATGCGGGAGGCTGTTAAGGAAAACATTAATCCAGGTTATGAACTTATTGGTGCAGGAATTGGCGGAAATAAGGTTTACGATCTTTTTCTCAGGTTTGAGGAGGATGTCCTGAGTAAAAAGCCTGATGTAGTGGTGATTTATATTGGCGTAAATGATGTTTGGCATAAGCAAAGCTCACAAACGGGTACCGATCCTGATAAATTTATCGCGTTTTATACTGCAATGATTAAAAAATTGCAGGCATCAGGTATTCGGGTGATCGTTTGTACTCCTGCGGTAATAGGCGAGCGTACGGATTTCAGTAACTCGCAGGATGGTGATCTTAATCGGTACAGTAATATCATTCGCGAATTGGCAAAAAAATACACATGCGATTTAGTCGACCTCAGAAAGGCATTTTTGGATTTCAATTTGAAAAATAACCTTGAAAATAAAGAATCAGGTATTCTAACCAGCGATAGAGTACACTTGAATGCAACAGGAAATAAGCTGGTAGCTGATTTGATGTTGAACGTACTTTCAGGAAAAAAATAAGCTTCCGTTTGGATTTCGGAACCTATTAATATCTTCTTTTGTTGCCTCCGAATCGTCTTCTTGGACTTCCACTGCTTGCCCCTCTTGCCGATTCAGGGTTTGGCTTCTTACCTGGCTTGCCTTTCTTTTTATTGGACTGACTAAAAATATAGGAAGCGGCCCGCATGTGATAGGGTTGATCTTCAATGACAGGAATGTCCCGCCCAATCAGTTTTTGTATATCTTTCAGATACTCCATTTCTTCTTCTTCGCAAAAAGAAAGTGCAATTCCGCTCGATCCCGCTCGACCTGTTCTGCCGATGCGATGTACATAGGTTTCGGGGATATTGGGTAATTCATAATTAATCACATGCGAAAGTTCATCAATATCAATTCCCCTGGCAGCTATATCTGTTGCAATGAGTGCCTTTATTTGTCCGCTTTTAAAATTAGATAATGCTTTTTGGCGGGCATTTTGCGACTTATTTCCGTGGATAGCTTCTGTTTTAATTCCTGCTTTCAGTAGATCTTTGGTAATCTTATCGGCTCCATGTTTGGTTCGGGTAAAGATCAAGGCAGATTTGATTCGCTTATCGTTCAGCAGGTGAATCAGTAACTTTTTCTTGTCGCCTTTTTCTACGAAAAAGAGGGACTGTTCGATTGTATCGGCAGTGCTTGAGGGAGGTGTAACCTCCACTTTTTTGGGATCGACAAGAATAGTATTCGCCAGTTTTTGTATTTCAGGGGGCATGGTTGCCGAGAAAAATAAAGTTTGGCGCTTCTGAGGAATCTTAGTGATAACTTTTTTCACATCATGAATAAATCCCATATCCAGCATACGATCTGCTTCATCCAGGACAAACACCTTTAAATAATGAAGTTGAATAAATTTTTGGTTGATTAGATCCAATAATCTTCCCGGTGTTGCAATGAGAATATCTACTCCGGATTTTAGTGCTGCAACTTGAGAACCTTGAGGAACACCACCAAAAATAACGGTATGTTTCAAGCTGGTATGGCGACCATAAGCGCTGAAGCTTTCACCGATTTGAATAGCAAGTTCACGTGTAGGAGTTAAAATCAGGCATTTAATGGCCCGGGGTCCTTTATCATATATTTTACCACCCTCTAGGATTTGAATGATTGGTATGGCGAAAGCGGCGGTTTTACCGGTGCCGGTTTGAGCACATCCCAAAAGATCTTTGCGTTCTAGAATGATTGGTATAGCTTGTTCCTGAATTGGGGTAGGGGCGGTATAACCTTCTGTCTTTAAAGCCTTCAAAATAGGCTCAATGATATTTAATTCTTCGAATAACATGTAATGATTTTACATTGCTGTTGAAAGTATCAGCAATTTTTTTACTTCAGGCGAAGGTACGGCTTTAAAATGACATTGTACCTCGATAGATTATTGCAGCTTTTTTGTCCATGAGTCAAGCGCCTCAATAATAATTTGGCAGGCTGACTTAATCTCTGCTTCTGAAATGATTAATGGTGGAGCAATTCGCATGGCATGATCGCAATGTAAAAACCAGTCGATAATGACTCCCTTTTCCGAACAGTAATTACTGACGTATTCTACCTGGGCAAAATTGCTTAACTGTATGCTCAGCATCAAACCCTTTCCTCTTATTTCTTTGATTTCAGGATGTTGAAGGTGCTTTCTGAAAAATGATTCCTTTAAATCAACGTCCTTAAAGAGGTTTTCCTCTAAAATGACCTCCAGATTCGCAAGTCCGGCGGCACAGCTAAGCGGATGTCCTCCAAAAGTAGTAATATGTCCCAGAATAGGGTTTTCTTTTAAAACCGACATAATTTCAATTCTCGAAATAAAAGCGCCAATAGGCATTCCACCACCCATACCTTTGGCCAGTAAAAGAATATCGGGTTGAATCTGGTAGTGCTCAAAAGCAAAAAGTTTACCGGTACGGCCAAATCCCGTTTGAATTTCATCCAGAATCAATAGGGTGCCGGTTTCATCGCAACGTTTGCGTAAAGCTTGCATGTATTCAAGATCAGGTGTGCGAACGCCCGCTTCACCTTGAATGGTCTCCATAATTATCGCCGCAGTTTCTGTGTTGATCTGCTCCAGGTCTTCCAAGCGATTGAACTGAATAAATCGGATACCGGGTAACAAAGGACGATAAGCTTGCTTGTAATATTCATTTCCCATAACACTCAATGCTCCATGTGTGCTGCCATGGTAGGAATTAATACAGGCGACTAGGTCAGATCGGCCGGTAAATCGCTTGGCAAGTTTCATGGCTCCTTCAGTAGCTTCCGCACCGGAATTAACGAAATAAACAGAACTCAAAGGCCGTGGAATAATGGAGCAAAGTTTTTCGGCAAATTTAACCTGGGGAGATTGAACAAACTCCCCATACACAGTGAGATGAAGGTATCGGTCTGCTTGATTTTTAATGGCCTGTACAACTCGGGGATGTCGATGGCCAATATTACTGACAGCAAATCCCGAAACCAAATCCATGTACCGGTTCCCCGAATAATCGTAAAGATACATACCTTCAGCCTTCTCAATTTCAAGTAAACGCGGGAATGGAGAGGTTTGAGCGGTATTCAGGAGGAATAGTTGACGCGGGCTAAGCATGACCAAAAATACATAAATAAAAGGCAGGCTAAAGATTAGATAGATAGAAAAAATCTGGTGGTAAAGATTTCTTTGTTGAGACCATATCTCGAGGCATCAAATTCCCCCTTTGAAAGGCTGTGCATTTGGCTTTGATTGCGGGGCGGTGGAGCTAAGGTCTATTTTTCCCTTCTCCTATGATTTAATTGTTTGATTAAATGTTCCCTGAATTCCCGTTCAGCCTGATATAAAAGTAAAACTTTATCAGCAGGAATAGCCTTCAGGTAAAGCTTTTTGTACTTTTTTTTCAAATCAAGCATCTTACTTTCATAAGCTAAATCGGCATTAATTTTGTCATTAGGGGAAATTTCAGTTTTTTGCCTTGCTTCTCTTCTTTTCTTCATCAGCTCCATCAGTTCTTTTTGGTATTCATTGTATACCGGCCAGAATTTTTGAGCTTCTTCAGTAGACAGATCTAGTTTTTTGGTTATAAAGGCAACTTTAATTGCCTCAATTCGCTGATAATGTTCTCGTCGATCCTGGGCTACTGCTATGCTGTTCATAATCAGGCACATGATTACTCCTAAAATCCCCTTATTGACAAATGCTTTCATAATGAGGTGCTGTTTATATAATGTTCAATATCCTCTGCGCTTAGGTCGATGGAAACCTGCTGCAATCCGTCTTCAGTGATATGTTCAATTAGGTATTGGTTGTCATTTACTGTACTGTGGATCTGCAAGTAATTGATGATTTCATGATCGGGTACACTTGATAATTGTTTATTAAAGACGTAGCCCGATGAGTTAAAATAAATGGATAAACCCAATACTAATAGAATACTTGCCGCGGCAGAATAAGGAATCCAGGATGGTATTCTTTTTTTTATCACTAGGGATTTCTTTTCCCTCTCAATTCTAGACTTTATACGCTCTCTGAGATTATCAAAATAGATATCGGGTACTTGAAATCCTGTTTCAGGAGATAAATTCCTAGTGGCTTCAATTGCAGATCGATCGTTAATCCTCTCTGGTAAGTGTTTAAAGTAATGAAGAGGTAATGGATAATCTTCTTCATTTTTTAATGGCAAACTTTGGAGTGTAGCTAAAGTCTTTAGATCATCATTCAAAGATTCAAAATAGGCATATGGTACGGTAAAAGGGTTCTCTTTGCTTATTTTAGCAAGTGTCGGAGCATCCTTTAACCAATCCTGATCTGAATTTTTTGTTTTCATCTATCTAATTATCGTTTTTTAATGCTGATGAAGCCATCATGATCTGATAATCATATCCCTGCGGGTTTTGGCTAAATCATTATTGTTTAATAATCCTTTGATAAACCCTTTGCAAAAAGGTTTAATCTGAATGTGATAAAATCTGTTCAATTTTCTTTACTGCAATATGAAAGGATGCCTTTAAAGCTCCAACACTCGTTCCCAAAATCTCGGAAATCTCTTCATATTTTAAATCCTCAAAATATTTCATGTTAAACACCAGCCTCTGTTTATCGGGAAGTGTTAATAAAGCTTTTTGCAGCTTCATTTGAGCTTTATCGCCATCGAAATACGGACTATCAGCAAGGCTTTCAGCTAATGTGCGACCTCCAGAATCATCCAAAGATATATTATTCTTCAATTTTTTTTTGTTCAGAAAAGTAATGCTTTCATTTGTGGCAATGCGATAGATCCAAGTGAACAGCTGGGAGTCCTTTCTGAAATTTGGTAAGTTCTTCCAAACTTTGATGAACACATCCTGTACTAAATCATCAGTATCATCGTGATCAATAACCAGCCTTCGAATATGCCAGTAAATTTTTTGCTGATACTTGTTTATTAGCAAGTTAAAGGCTTCCTGACGGGTACTTTCCCGGGAAAATTTTTCTAAGATTTCGAAATCCTCTACCTGCATACAGTTCTTTTGGCTTGGATTCCGATGAAAAGGTCGATTACTTCCTTTTAATTACACGATTCACCGCATTGATAATATCTTCCGTATCCAAACCGTATTTTTTCATTAATTGATCCGGGGTGCCACTTTCTCCGAAACTATCGTTAACCGCGACAAACTCCTGCGGTACAGGATTTTTTCTTGTCAATAACTGAGCAATACTGTCACCTAAACCACCATAACGACTATGTTCCTCTGCAGTTACTACACACCCGGTTTTGCTAACTGATTTTAAGACTGCTTCTTCATCTAAAGGTTTAATGGTATGAATATTAATTATTTCAGCATGGATGCCAAGCTCTGCCAGCCTTTCGCCAGCTTCTATGGCTTTCCATACTAAATGGCCGGTGGCGAAAATACTAACATCACTACCTTCATTGACCATCCATGCTTTGCCGATTTCAAATTTTTGATCAGGATCAGTAAAAACAGGTACTGAAGGTCTTCCAAATCTCAAATAAACCGGTCCATGATGCTCAGCAATAGCAATGGTTGCAGCTTTTGTTTGGTTATAATCACAGGGGTTTATAACCACCATTCCAGGAAGCATTTTCATCATGCCGATGTCTTCAAGTATCTGATGGGTTGCACCATCCTCACCAAGTGTTAGTCCGGCATGAGAAGCACAAATTTTTACATTCTTATCTGAATAGGCAATCGACTGTCTGATTTGGTCGTAGACTCGACCGGTTGAAAAATTAGCAAAAGTACCGGTGTAAGGAATTTTACCACCGATAGTCAGACCTGCGGCAATTCCCATCATATTGGCTTCTGCAATTCCAATCTGAAAAAAGCGTTCAGGAAATTCTTTGATAAAGGCATCCATTTTTAATGAGCCGATTAAATCTGCACATAAAGCGACTACTTTATCATTCTTCCTGCCGACTTCCAGCAATCCGGCTCCAAAGCCTGAACGGGTATCTTTTTTTTCAGAGTATGTGTATTTCTTCATATAAAAGGCAAATAGCCTGAATTAAGCAGGCGAAATTAATTTAATAGTGTTTTCAATGCGAATCCTTAATAATCACCCAAAGTCTCTTCCAATTGACCTAAAGCAAGTGCGAGTTGCTCATCGTTAGGAGCCGAGCCATGCCATTTATGAGTATGCATCATGAAATCTACTCCATTGCCCATCATGGTTTGCATCAGAATCATAATCGGTTTTCCTTTAAAAGTTTTGCTGATGGCAAGATCTAAGACACGAACCACATCAGCCATATCATTTCCGCTCATTTCGAGTACTTCCCAGCCAAATGATTCCCACTTGGCCCTTAAATTCCCTAAAGAAAGGATGGTTTCAGTAGGACCATCAATTTGCTGACCATTGACATCAATGGTTGATATTAAATTATCTATTTTATTATGACTGGCATACATTGCCGCTTCCCATGTTTGACCTTCCTGAAGTTCTCCATCTCCATGAAGTGAGAAAACTAGTCTGTTGTCATTGTTTAACTTTTTAGCAATGGCAGCGCCAATGGCAACCGACATCCCCTGTCCTAATGATCCTGAAGCAACCCGTACTCCCGGTAATTTTTCATGGGTTGTTGGATGCCCCTGAAGACGGGTGTTTATTTTTCTGAAAGTTGCAAGCTCAGCCACATCAAAATATCCGGAACGCGCTAAAACGCTATACCAAACAGGTGAAATATGCCCATTTGAAAGAAAAAATAAATCCTCCCCCTGCCCGTCCATTTCAAAATGGGTCGTATGTTTCAAGGTATGAAAATAAAGGGCTACTAAATAGTCGGTACAGCCTAAAGATCCACCCGGATGACCGGATTGGCAGGCATGAACCATCCTTAGAATATCACGTCGAACTTGTGATGCAATTTTTTTTAATTTATCGATATCTGGAGTCATAATTTTTTCTTGATAGCTATGCATAAGAGCCTTTTCCTTTGAAGAGAGTTTATTCAAATAATCAGGCTATGAGGTAAAATATTAAATTGATAAAAACCTCATTTAATAGAATTCAAAACTTGTTCGGAGGAGTTATTAGTGTCAACCTTGTCAATTATTTTACGAATTATGCCATTTTTATCAATGATAAATGTCTTTCTGGCAACACCCATATATTTTTTACCATACATACTTTTTTCAACCCAAACCCCATATGCTTCCACAATTTCTTTTTCCGTATCAGCAATCAGAGAGAATGGCAAACTATATTTCGAAATAAACTTTTGATGAGATTTTTCATCATCTGTGCTAACCCCTAATACTGCAAAACCCTGATTCTGGAGAGATTGATAATTATCTCTAAAACTACATGCCTCGGCAGTACAGCCAGGGGTGTTATCCTTGGGATAAAAATATAGTATCAGTTCCTTGCCCGAAAAATCACTCAAGCTTATTTCCTTTCCATTTTGGTCCTTTCCTGTGAATACTGGTGCTTTTTGCCCCTCTTTAAGTTCGATCATTTTTGTTCTGAATTAGGACTTAAAATTAATAAAATATATAATCGGAAATTAATAATTCTGCTTATCGATAGAAAAAAGCTCTGTAGGTTGTTTGGTTATCTTTTTTATCTACCACGGTCAGGGTAAAATCGTTTCTACCTTTTTGGGTAAAGTCGTCAAAGCGATGCCATAAAGAACCCGATTTTGGGTCGTATTCCATCAGAACCCATTTCCCATTCATTATGGCATCAAAGGTCTTTATTCCGGAAAGATTATCAGAAATCTTGAATAAAATTCTGGAGGAGTTGAGCATTGATGCTCCGTTGTTGATGTTTACAGGCGTAATTCTGGGGGCTATTGTATCTACCAAAATGTAATAGCGGTCAAAATTTAGGATTTCTGCGCTGACATAACCATTCTCAAAACTTCCTTCTTGTGCTTTTTTAAGGCTATTCACCAAAAGGGCTTTACTTTGTAATTCAGGAGTAAGATTTTCATCGGCCTTGATCGATAAACTTATCGACCCATTTAATGGAATCATCCGGTTATGAATATGATGCACTGGAGAATAGCCACCCAATGGTCTTGGATCTTGTTTATAGACAAAATTGAGGTCGCTAAAAAGCGTATTTAAGGGTATGTTAAGTTTCATTCCACCAGTGTCTACCTCGTTAATCTGATTGAATTTTAAATTTCTGCCAATAATTGTTTTTAAAGATTTTGTCGACCCGGCATTGAACTTTATTTTGAAATTGAGAACACTTTGATATCCGGCAATATCCTTCACAATGTATTTCGCATTTCGAATAATTTGATCAGAAAAATTTAATAGGCCATCGTTCAAAACGTTTTTATAAATACCCAGGGAATTACCCGGTTCAAGGAAACTTTTATGAATCCTTTTACCAGTGGCCATGAGTGAAGGATAATCAATATGGGAGTTTATCCCTCGTGATTTCTCAAACGATAATTTTTCCCAGGTTGAAGAGTAAATGCTGGTATTTTCGATCAGAAGTTCAATTGAATAGAGTCCATTGGTATTTTCAGAGGCAGAGTTCTTGTCGGAACATTCGATGCCTAAGCCAGATTCTCCACCAATATTGAGGATAGTTCCTGCATTCAGACGATAATCTCCGGCGCCACCTATCACCGAAAATACTTGTTTGGGTGTGTGTTCACTGAAAGGCTTTCCATTCAAATGATATACATATAATCCTGTAATTACGGGTTTAACCTGATCAGGAATTCTGATTCCAAAAAGCTGGGGATTAATCGGTTCTTCTGTTTTGGTATCTCTGATCTCAAAATGAAGATGTGGCCCTCCTGAACTGCCTGTGTTTCCTGACCAAGCAATAAATTCCCCTTTTTTTACAGGTATTTCAACGGAGAGCAAAGGAAAATCTACATCGAACCTTTGTAAGCGGTATTGATAATCTTTTAATGACATACTGATCCGCTCATTGAAATTTCTGAGATGCATATAAACGCTTGTGTAGCCGTTTGGATGACTGATATACAAGGCATTACCACCACCACCTATCTGAACTCGTACTCTAGAAATAAAACCATCTGCACTTGCATAAACCGGATATCCTACTCTTTGATTGGTTTTAAAATCGAGTCCTGTATGAAAATGGTTCGTTCTTATCTCGCCGAAATTGCCTGAAATAATCGGAGCCAGGTCTAGAGGAAGCTGAAAATAATTTTGTGGATAATCAGACTTTGATACCTCCTGGGCTCTGGTTTGGTATGTTAATAAGCTAACAAAACACAAGATGAATAAGTACTTGAGCATGGATAAGGCTTACTATCGTACAAAAAAATCGAGTAATTTTTGATCCTCAAGATACCCGCATAGTTGATCACCAATGCTGATTTTACCAACGCCTTTAGGGGTACCGGTAAATATTAAATCTCCTTTTTTCAAGGTTATGTATTGCGAAACAAAGGCAATGATGTAGTCATAAGAAAAAAGAAGGTCTTTGGTATTCCCTTCCTGTACCGTTTTCCCATTCAAATCAAGTCTTAGATTTAAATTATTCAGGTCTTTAAATTCAGATTTAGGGATAAACTTGCTGACCGATGCTGAATGATCGAATGACTTTGCAAGTTCCCATGGAAGCCCTTTTTCCTTGTGTTTTTGCTGAATATCTCTTGCGGTAAAGTCGATGCCTAAACCTATTTCATCAAAATAGGATGATGCAAATTTTTGAGCAATGTGTTTTCCTTCCTTCGAAATTTTTAAAACCAGTTCAATTTCGTGGTGAATGTCAACAGAGAATTCGGGATGATAAAATGGTTTATTATCTTTCAATAAGGCAGTAACAAGTTTCATATAGATAATCCGGTGCCTGCAGTGCGCGTTATTTTTATGAAACCTGATACTGTCTTACTGAAAGAAAATAATCCATTTTATCATCCCGAATTCTCTGTTGACATTCACCACGAAATTGAACTGGTTTTAA
>Ga0169931_10007488_pt1 | contig 16171 bp, 8 predicted proteins | sample Kivu_15m_20L_FD_129675 | JGI IMG/M metagenome (GOLD analysis project Ga0169931, IMG submission 129675) | Freshwater microbial communities from Lake Kivu, Western Province, Rwanda to study Microbial Dark Matter (Phase II) - Kivu_15m_20L... | ecosystem: Environmental > Aquatic > Freshwater > Lake ...
ACTACTCCAAGAAGCTCACCAACCGGTGCTTCTCCAGCGGCGTGTCGCTGCTCTACAGCACCATCACCGCCGACGACGAGTCCAAGGTCACGCAGAGCATCGCCGACGGCGCGATGGCGAGCGTCATGTGCGTGCTACTCCGCACGCCCCGCAAGCGGCTCGGCGTGCTCCACTTGGACCGCAGCTTCTGGCAGAGCGCGTTCACCGAAGACGACCTCCACGTGGCCGACGCGCTCGCCGCGCACGTCTCCGCGGCCATCGAAAGCGCGCAGCTGCTCAAGCGCCAAAAGGACCAGTTCCTGCGCACGGTCACGGTCCTCGCGCAAGCGGTGGAACTGCGCGACGACTACACCGGCACGCACACGCAGCGCGTCACGCGGTACGCCACCATGCTCGGCCAGAAGTTGGAACTGCCCGAAGACCAACTGGAACTGATTCGCGTCGGCGGCCCGCTCCACGACATCGGCAAGATCGGCATCGACGACGCGATCCTGCGCAAACCGGGCAAGCTCACGCCCGAAGAGTTCGACCTGATGAAGACGCACACCACCAAGGGCGCGGACATCCTCTCGTCGATTCCCGAAATGGAACCGATCATCCCGATCGTGCGGAACCACCACGAGAAGTGGGACGGGAGCGGTTACCCGGACAAACTCGCCGGCGAGAACATCCCGCGGCTGGCGCGCGTGGTCGCGGTGGCCGACGCCTTCGACGCGATGACCTCGAACCGCCCGTACCACAAGGGTAAGCCGCCCGCGTGGGCGTTCGCCGAAGTGGAGCGGCAACTCGGCAAGCACTTCGACCCGGAAGCCGGCAAAGCGTTCCTCGCCATCCGCGAAGAGGTGGTGCGCACGATGGCCGAACTGATGCCGGACGCGCTGTGCGACACGCCCGAACCGGCGCCGAGCGTGGTGAGCGCCGAAACCGCGTACACCGACCCGCGCAGCTAGCGCCCCTCACCGACGAATCGGAAGTGCGAGCGCCGGTCTTCTCTTCTCCAAATGTGAGAAGAGAAGACCGGCGCTCGCACTTCCGATTTGCAGTTTCGTCACGTCACTCGGTGAGCGCGAACGAGTCGAAGAACGTGTTCGCGTCGGCCGAGGTCACGAAACTGTCCGTGCCCACCACCATCACCTGATACATGCGCGTGCCCACGAGGTACACGCGCGCGCGGATCAGTCCCGACACCGGTTTGGTGATGCTCGCCGTGAAGTCGCGCCCGGGGTGTTTGCCGCCGAGCGTCACCTTCGTGCTGTTCTTCAGCGTCCCGCCCACGTTGCCGATCGCCCCGGCTTGAGCGCCGTCGAGGCGCTCTTCGATCATAGCCGCCGGCTCGTTCGCCGGGATCGGCATGTCGGCCACGCCCACCATGAACGCCCCGTTGCGGCTCTCGGTGGCGAACATCTTCAGGGTCGTTCCCGCCATTGGCTTGCTCTCCTCTTTGGGAGCGCCGGGGAATTTCGTCTTAAACTTGTACTGCGCCGACGTGAAATCGGTCATCGGTTTGCCGCACCCGGGCGCGGCGACCAGCACGGCGACGAGCGCGACCGCGACGAGCGAACGGAGCATGTGAGCGGTTCCTTGCGGGGAGGAGGCTGTCCCAACGCACACGTTATACGGGCGCGCGCGGCGCTTCGCCACCACAGTTGAGCGCCGGTTCCACTTCCACCGCCCGCCGTGCCGCGGTATAACTCCGGTTCCGCTTCTTGGTCATTCGTTCACCGGCCGCGAGACCGCCGCGATGCGCTGCTTCTGCCACTTGCACCTGCACACCCACTACAGCCTCCTCGACGGCTTCAACCGCATCCCGCCGCTCGTTCAGCAGTGCAAGAAGCTGAACATGAGCGCGTGCGCCATCACCGACCACGGCAACCTGTACGGCGCGATCGAGTTCTACAACGAGTGCAAGAAGGGTGGCATCAAGCCCATCATCGGGTACGAAGCGTACCTCGCACCGGTGTCGCGGCACCACCGCGACAACAAGCACGACCTCGGCCACGCCACGCACCTCACGCTCTTGGCGAAGAACGCCACCGGGTTCAAGAACCTCATCAAACTGAGCAGCATCGCGTACCTCGAAGGGTTCTACCGGCACCCGCGGATCGATCGCGAACTGCTCGAAGCGCACTCCGAAGGCCTGATCTGCCTCAGCGGGTGCTTGGCCGGCGAGTTGAACCAGTACATCGTGCAGAACAAACGGGCGGAGGCCGAGAAGAGCGCGAAGTGGTTCCGCAAACAGTTCGGCGAGAACTACTACATCGAGATTCAGAACAACGGGATCGGCCTGCAAGACGAGTGCACCCCGGTCGCGGCGGACATCGCACAGAAACTCGGCGTGCCGCTCGTGGCGACCGCGGACGCGCACTACCTGTGCAGCGACGACGCGCAGGCGCACGACGTGCTGTTCTGCATCAACTTGAAGAAGGAGCACGACCGCAAGAAGCGCCGCTACCCCGAAGAGCGGATGCCGAACCCGTACTACGTCCGCAGTCCGGAGGACATGTACAAGCTGTTCCCGAACTACGAGGACGCGGTCGCGCGCAGTCAGGAAATCGCCGACAGCGTGGACATCGACCTCGACTTCAAGAAGCGCCACTTCCCGGTGTTCGGCCCGCCGGACGAACTGACCCCGGACCAGTACCTGCGGCAACTGTGCGAAAAGGGTATGTACGAGCGGTACGGGGCCGAACCGAGCGACGCGGTGCGCAAGCGCCTCGACCACGAGCTGAACACCATCTGCAAGATGGGGTTCTCCAGCTACTTCCTCATCGTGTGGGACTTCGTGCGGTTCGCGCGCGAGGTCGGCATCCCCAGCACGGCCCGCGGCAGCGGGTGCGGCGCGATGGCGTGCTACGTGCTCTACATCAGCCACGTCTGCCCGCTCGAATACGACCTGCTGTTCGAGCGGTTCCTCGACCCGAACCGGTCCGAAGCGCCCGACATCGATATCGACTTCTGCCAAGAGCGCCGCGCGCTCGTGATCGAGTACGTGAAGCAGAAGTACGGCGAGAAATCGGTCGCGCAGATCGGCACCTTCGGCACGCTGGCGGCGAAGGCCGCGCTGAAGGACGTGGGCCGGGCGTTCGGCCAACTGCCGGAGCGCATGAACGCGCTCTGCAAACTCGTGCCGATGAAGGGCGCGATTTCCAAGAGCCTTCAGGAAGCTCTGGACGAATCGCCGGAGTTCAAGCGCGACTACGACCAAGACCCGGAAATCCGGGAGATCGTGGACATCGCGCTGAAGCTCGAAGGTACGAACCGCAACGTGGGCACGCACGCCGCGGGCGTGGTGATCGCGAACGGTCCCATCACCGACTACGTGCCCGTGCAGCGCCCGCCGAAGCAAGAAGAGGGTTCGACGGCCGACACGACGACGATGACGACGCAGTGGGAAATGGGCATCCTCGAAAAGGTCGGGATGCTCAAGATGGACTTCCTCGGGTTGCGGAACCTCACGGTTCTCGACAACTGCGTGAAGCTCATCAAGAAGACGCGCGGCGAAACGATCGACCCGATGAAGTTCCCGCTGACCGACGAGGCCACGTACAAGTTGCTCCAGCGCGGCGACGCGAAGGGCGTGTTCCAACTCGAAAGCGAGGGCATCCGCGAACTGCTAAAGCGAATGAAGCCGGACAACATCCGCGACCTGATCGCGGTGCTCGCGCTGTACCGCCCCGGGCCGCTCGAAGGCGGCATGGTGGACGAGTACGTGGAGTGCAAGCACGGCCGCCGCCAACCCGTGTACCCGCACCCGGTGATGGCGGAGGTGCTCGGCGAAACGCACGGCGTCATGGTCTACCAAGAGCAGATCATGCGCATCCTGAACCGCTTGGGCGGCATCGAGTTGGCGAAAGCGTACGCCTGCATCAAGGCGATCAGCAAGAAGAACTTCGAGATCATCAACGCGCGCAAGGCGGACTTCGTAGCCGGTGCGATCGAGCGGGAGATGTCGGAGGAGAAGGCGAACGAGATCTTCGACCTCATCGTGAAGTTCGGGGGCTACGGCTTCAACAAATCGCACACCGCCGCGTACGCGCAGATCGGGTACCAGACCGCGTACCTCAAGACGCACTACACCGCCGAGTACATGGCCGCGCTGCTGTCGTCGGAGATCGACGACGGGAACAAGCGCGACGTGTTCATCGACCACATCGCCGACTCGCGGCGGCTCGGCATCGACGTGCTGCCGCCGGACGTGAACCGCGGGCTCGCCGACTTCGACGTGCAGAACAACCGCATCATCTTCGGCCTCACCGCGATTAAGGGGCTGGGCCGCGGGGCCGCGGAAGAGATCGTGCGCGCCCGCAACGCCGGGGGGAAGTTCAAAGACCTCTTCGATTTCTGCGAGCGCGTGGACCGGCGCGTCGTGCAGAAAGCCGCGGTCGAGAAGATGATTATGGCCGGTGCGTTCGACCAACTCGGCAAGCGCGCGGCGCAGTTCGCCGCCGTCACGAAAGCTTACACTGCGGCCGACGAGCGCGCCGACGAGCGCAAGCGCGGTCAGGGCGGGTTGTTCGACGACACCGGCGACGACACCGACACCGGCGGCGCGGTGCAGGGGCTGCCGGACGTACCCGAGTGGCCCGAAACCGAGCGCCTGAAGTTCGAGAAGGAGGCGCTCGACTTCTACATTTCGAGTCACCCGCTCGCGGAGCACGAGGAGCAACTGCGGCGGTTCCGCACGCACGACGCCGGCGACCTCGCGAAGGGCGGAAAGAACGGGGCCGAGGCCCGCGTCGGCGGCATGATTACCAACCTCAACGTGCGCACCGCGAACAAGGGGCGGAACGTCGGCCGCAAGTACGCGATGTTCCGCATCGAGGACTTCACCGGCTCCGTGCGGTGCATCATGTGGTCCGACGAGTACTCGCGGTTCAAAGACCTCGTGGACTCGGATTTGGTCGCGCTGTTCGAGGGCGTGCTGAACTGGGCCGCGGACCGCGCCGAACCGGACTTCGCGGTGAAGAAGGTGATTACCATCGACGAGGCGCGCACCGAGTTCAGCAAGAGCATGGTGCTGAAACTGCCCTACACCGACGACCCGGACGTGCTGCGCAAGTTGGACGCGGTCGGCGGCATCTTGAAGCGCTCCCGCGGGCACTGCCCGGTGTACCTGAGTGTCCGCGACGGGAACGGCAAGCAGGTGCAAATGAAGCTGAGCGAAGAGTACCGCGTGAACCCCGCGGCGGTGAAGCTCGAAGAACTGGAAATGCTGCTGGGGGCGGGCGCGGTGGTGTTCTCGCGCTAATGGCTTGTCGAACCGCCGGCGTAAGCCGGCTGGGTCTGTCTATGACGCACCCAGCCGGCTTACGCCGGCGGTTCGACAGACTGGTTTCACACGTCCACGTCCCACAGCACGATTCGGCCGTCCTCGCCGCCGGCGGCGCACGTCAGGCCGTCCGGGGCGAACGCGACCGACGCCACGCGCCCGATGCCCCAATCGAACCGCGCCACTTCGCGCTCGCGGGTGCGCAGCCGCACGGTGCCGTCGGTGTGGCCGAGCGCCCACAACTCGCCGTCCGGCGCGAACGCGAGGTCGGTGATGCCGTGGCCCACGTCCGGCACCGGCACCGCGTCCGGCGATTGGCAATCCCAGAGGAACACGCGGTCGCCCTCCACGATCGCGAGTTCGTTGCTCCGCGGGTGAAAGCGGACCGTCCTCTCGTCGGCGATTTCCAGCGCGAGCCAAAACACTTCGCCGCTCGAAATGATGACCCTTGCGCTTCCGAAGGTCGCCGCGCCGAGACAATTTCCGCTGGTAGACAAACACATAGAACGCACGCTGAAGCCAGTGTCTCTGTGGAGGGGGAAGCGGTTGAAGGTCGCGAACTCAACGCGCTCGATGTCGTGTGTCGTACCGCCATCGGTACTGATGCTGAACAGCATCAGGGAACTGGTTGCGTCGAAACACGCCGAATCGACAACGCTACCTTCAATCAGATCCAGCTCGCGCCACTTGCCGGTGTCCGCGTGCCACAGGTCGAGCAAAACGTCAGCACCGATGTAGCGTTCCACCGCGACCCAACGCCCATCAGGGCTGACGAACGCATTCCCGGTTTCGGCGTCGTGGGCGTAAGACACGGCCTGCCACCATGCGTCTTCGTTCAAATACAACGTGCGCGCGCGTTGGCCGCGTTCCACGTCGAGCCAGTGGACGGCTGCGTGCGGTGCGTCCGGGTCTTTCGATTCGATGCAGTGGAGCGTGCGCCCGCACGGGGTGAAGGTGAGCGCGTTCACCACACCCTTGCCGGCGCGGAAGTGGCGCATGGCGCGTCTCGAAACGGCCGGATATGGTGGCACAGCCTTTCTAGGCTGTACGGCCTCGCGCGTTCAAACAGCACAGGCTAGAAAGCCTGTGCCACCAGTATCAACAACCGGCACGCTCACGCGTGCCGCTCGCCTTCAGACGGCCTTACTTCTTCTTGGCGGGCGCGGCCGGGGCGCTGCGCACGATCGTCTTCGACTTCGGCGAGCCGGGGCCGACCTTGTTCGTCGGCCGCACCAGCACCACCGCGTTCGGGTGGCCCGGCACGCCGCCGCGCACCAGAATCAGGTTGTTCTCCGCGTCGATCTTCACCACCGCGAGGTTGCGGATCGTCACGCGCTCGTTACCGTAGTGCCCGGCGCGCTTCAGACCCTTCTTCGGGCGACCGCTACCCCGGTTGCTCGCCAGCGACGCCGTCGAACCGGCTTGGCGGTGGACCTTCTTCGCACCGTGCGCCGCGGGCAAGCCGGCGAAGTTGTGCCGCTTCATTACGCCCTGATACCCGCGGCCCTTCGTGGTGCCGATCACGTCCACCGCGAGCACGTCCTTGAAGAGTTGATCGACGGTGAGCTTGTCGCCCACCTTCACCGTCATGTCCTCGGTGTACAGTTTGTACGAAACCGGCTTGCCCTCTTCCTGCACCTTCGTGACGCGCTCCACCTTGAAGCTGGCCTCGGCCGGACCGGCCTTCACGCTCTTGGGCACCACGAACCCGTCGCCGTGGTCGAGGCGGAACTCGCGCACCACGCGCTGCGGCTCGCAGTCGGCCTTCGGCGGCAGTTGCACGCCGGCCTTCTGGCGCGCCTCTTTGCGCTTGGACTTCAGCCCCGCGGCGACGTGCCCCTGCTCGGGCCGCGTCGCGTTCTTGCGCTTCTTGTCTTTGAAGCCGAGTTGGAGGGCCGTGTAGCCGTCCTTGGTGGTGTCACCCGCGGCCGGGTACTTGATCTGCAGGACCGGGCACGGCCCCACTTGGATCACCGTGACCGGTTCGGCCACGCCCTCCGCGGTGAACACCTGCGTCATACCAACCTTGTAGCCGATCAGACCCAACGACATGGCAGTTCCTTTGGCCGCACTTTGGCAGCCGTGTTTGCGCCCCGCGCGACCTGCACTCGGCACCGGGCCGTGCATCAGTCGGGTTGTGTGTGCGGAGCGGAACGAAAGCGCTCATTGTAGGAGCGGCGGCAACGGGGGCAACCGTTCTGCGCTCCGGGCGACCGCGACGGGGGGGCCACGGAAGTTAGGCGGGCGCGTACGAACCGCGCGTTGGGCCTTGATTGAATCTGGACGCATGTATAAAATACCTTCAACCGGCGCGAGCCGCGCGTTCGGCCACGGGGCGTTCGTGCGCACCCGCGAACCGCACCGCGGCCGAACGCGCGCCGAAATCGTGACGGGGGGTATAGCGCGCTGGAGTTGGCCACCTTTGGCCACCTTTGACCGAAACACTGGGATTTCTAGGTGTTTTCTAAGGTGGCCAGTTGGCCTTCTTGGGTGGCCATCTTTGCCCAAAGTTGGCACTCTTCGTCCCCGTGACCAACTTGGAACCGCTACCGATGCGCCTCACGGGTGCCCACTTCCGGGCACCCGTATGTGATCCGGTCAAATCTTCGCGCAGATCACCCGAATTTAATCTGGCCGAACGCTGTTGATTTCGATGGGAGCGTTCGTCATGATTGAGGAACCGGTTCTCCCTCCCGAACCGGTACGCAATAGCCGAATCGGAGGAACGCGCCATGTGGAACGTCGCACCCGAACACCCACTGCGCCGCACGTTCGCCGCGCTCGCGGAGCACGCCCTCTTCGCCCGCCGGACTCCGGCCTCGCCGACTACCTGTCGGGGTTGCTCGCGCGGTTCACCCACAACGACGAAGTGTATCGCCTGCGCGGCGCGGCCGGGCAGCCGCTCACCGCCCTCGCGGACATGGTGATCGAGGCCGAGAAGCTGCCCGAAGGCGGCCGCGCCCGGTGCGACTACTACAGGCACATCGGCGACTTCGCGCTGTTCTTCACCGGGCTGTTCCCGGAACTGGTGGCCCGCCGCCGCGACTCCAAAGACGCGCTCGTGAGCTACACGGCACAGGGCAAACGCGGGTACATGCTCGCGGGGCGGTTGGAAGAAGAGCGGCACCACGACGCCGAAGCCGGGCTGTTCCGCCGGCTCAGCGAGCGCTTCGAAGTGTGCGCGGTGGGCTTGCGCGAGGTGCGCGCCGAACTCGCCGAACTGCGGGAGCACCCGCAGGGCGGGATCGTGAGTTGAGTTCGGCCCTTCACCCGTGGCGGCGGTGGCGGGCGCGGGCGCGGAAGAAGTTCAGCAGCGCGTCGAAGTGGTTGCCGCCGGTGTCGACGTCGATCAGGTCGGCGCGGCACCCGCGGGCCAACCGCGCGAACGCCGCGTCGCGCGCGTGGGCCTCCGCCTCGAACGCGGCGCGCACGCGGGCGCTTCCCGTGTCGATCAGTTCGCGCGCGCCGGTCTCGGCGCTCTCGATGCGCACCAACCCGGCGCTCGGCCACGCCCTCTCGCGCGGGTCGCTCGTGCGCACCGCGATCAGGTCGTGCCGGTGTGCGGCCCGGCGGAACGCGGCCTCGAACCCGGTGCCCATGAAGTCGCTCAGCGCGAACACGATCGCGCGACGGCGCTGCACCTTGTTCAAGTAATCGAGAGCGCTTGCAAGGTCGGTACCCTTCTGTTTCGGCTCGAACGCGAGGATGTCGCGGAGCAACCGCAGGACGTACCGCGGGCCCTTGTTCGGCGGCACGAACCGCTCCACTTCGGAGGTGAACGCGAGCAGCCCGACGCGGTCGTTGTTGCTGACCGCGCACAGCGCCAAGAGCGCCGCAAGTTCGGCGGCGGCGGCGCGCTTGGTGAGTTGCCGCGTGCCGAACCCCTGACTCGCGGACACGTCCACCACGAGCACCATCGTGAGTTCGCGCTCTTCGACGTACCGCTTGATGAACGGGTGCCCGACGCGGGCGGTCACGTTCCAGTCGATGGCGCGCACGTCGTCGCCGGGTTGGTACTCGCGCACGTCTTCAAAGGAAAGGCCGGTGCCCTTGAACGCGGAGTGGTACTCCCCGCCGAGGAGCGTTTGGACGAGCCGGCGCGCGCGCAGGTGGAGGCGGCGCACTTGTCGCAGGACATCGGCCGGAAGCATGGCAAGGAACCGCGGGAGAACGGGACGCGAGTATCTTACGCGCTCACGCTTCGGCGAGCGGAAGATACAAATCGACAGTGGTTCCGAGGTCCGGCGCACTTTCGACGTGAACGAACCCGCCGGCGGCGCGCACCGCACCGAGAACGGCGGCCAACCCCAGCCCGCGGCCCGGCCCCTTCGTGCTGAAGAACGGATCGAACATGCGGTGCCGCACGTCGGCGGTCGTACCGCGCCCGCTGTCGGAGACGGACACGCGGGCGTGCGGCCCGGCGCGCCCCGGCAGCGGGCGCGCGTCCGCGGCGCGCGCTTCGGACACCGGCTCAACCGCGACCGCGACCGCGACGCCCCCGCCGGTGCCGGCGGTCGCCTCGAGCGCGTTCGTCAGCAGGTTGCGCAGCGCGAGCCGCAAAAGGGCGGGGTCGAGTACCGCGACGAGGCCCGGCACCGCCGTGACCGAGACGCGGTCGCGCAGGCCCAACTCGGTTACCGCTTCGGACACGATTACCGCCACGTCGGTGGGGCGCGGGTTGACGAACACGCCGCGCCCGGTGTGCGCGAGGAGATCGCGCGCGAGGTCCGCGAGCCGCTGCGCTTCGGCCGAAACCACCGCGAGGCGCTCCGCGGCCCGTTCGCCCGGCGGCAGTTCGCTCGCCGCGAGTTCGGCGTTGCCGATCACCGCCGTGAGCCGGTTGTTCAGGTCGTGAGCGAGGCCGCCGGCGAGCACGCCGAGTTCCTCCCACCGCAGCGCCTCGGCCGCGCGGGCCTCGGCCGCGGTTCGTTGGGCGACCGCCGCCGCGAGCAGCAGGGCCGACAGCGCCGTGACCGCAAACAACAGGTGCAAGAACGGGAACGTGTCTTCGCTCGCCGGCGCGAACGGGTCCAGCCGACGGGCCGCGAGCACGACGATGGTGCCCGAGTGGGCGGTGAGCGCGAGCGCGACGACCCGCGGGCCGAACCGCAGTCCGGCCCACGCGAGGAACGGGAACGCCGACGCCGACAGCCCGGCCAGCCAGTCGCCGGCGTCGGTCCCGAACGACAGCACCGTGACCGCGACCAACCCGCCGACGAGCGCCGCGAGTTCGCGCCACCGCCCGGCGAACGTCGCGCGAGCCGCCCGCCACTCGGCGAGCGCGAACAGTAACGGGACCACATACAGGGTGGCGAGCGCGTCGTTGGTCCACCACCGGGCGATGCCGTCGAGCGCCCCGCCGATTCCCGATTCGGCGTACCGCCCGGCCGCGGTGTACGCCCCCAGTTGGAACGGCACCAGCGCCAGCGGGCACGCGAGGCTCGCACCCAGTAGGGCGAACACGTCGCGCGTGCGGTCCAGCACCGGGCGGAACGCGGCGCGGCGCAGGACCCACGCGCCGAGCAGCGCCTCGAGCGCGTTCCCCGCCCCGGTGACGATTCCGAACCACCAGAGCGCCGGGTCTTCGAGCACGCGCGACACGGCCCACTCGCCGAGCCACACCCCGGGCGCGGCGCGCCACCCGAACCGGTACGCGAGGGCGACCGCGAAGCCCGCCGGCCACCACACGGTGATGCGCCGCGGGTGCGGGAGCGCGAGTACGTTCTCCGCGGTCGCCGCGGTGAAGTACACCGCCGCAACAGCGAGGGGCAGCGCGACAAATCGTGACGCGGTCACGCGAGGTCCGTGAGCGAGACAGTCGGGAGGACGCACAAGTATTGTGCCGTTGCCCCGCGGTGGCAACTGAGAAGTGACAGTTCGCGCCGGTGCCCCAAACGAGCGACTCCGGCACGAATCGTGCGCACGCCCCGTTTCTGGTGGCGCGGGCTTTCGAAGTTGTGCGGCTTCGCGCCTTCATACTGCGCGGGCTTGAAAGCCCGCGCCTCGGAACGGACAACCCGCACTCGCACGAAGAGTAGCTCTGTGCGGCGCGCGCGTTCCTCATGCTACCGCTTACCGGCTTCCATCTTCATGTGGCAGTTTTTGTACTTCTTGCCGCTCCCGCACGGGCACGGGTCGTTGCGCCCCACCTTCGCTTGAACGTTGCGAATCGGCTCGGCCTTCTTCGCCTCGCCTCCGCCGGCGTTCGTCTGCATCTGCGATTGGTCGAGTTGCGCTTGGCGCGCCTGCGCCGCACTCGCCGCCGCCGCGTGACTCGCCCGCGCACCGGCCCACAGCGCCTCGCGCGCCTGATCGTCGCCCATTTCTTCGACGCGGAACACGGCCTCCGTGGTGCGGTCGCGGACGCCCTCCCACATCACGTCGAACTCCTCCATGCCCTCGCGCTTGTACACAATCTTGGGGTCTTCCTGAGCGTACCCGCGCAGGCCCACCCCGCTCCGCAGGTGGTCCATCACCAACAGGTGCGACTTCCACGCGCTGTCGATCTGCTCGAGCACCAGCGTGCGCTCCACCGAGTGCATTTCGGGCCGGTACTTCTCGTCGTAGGCGTTCAGCAGCGCGTGGAAGGTGGCGTCCGGCGTCTTGCCGGTGAGCTTCGCCGGGTCCAGCGTGAGGCCCAGTTCCTTCAGCGCCCAGTCGCACAGCGCCTTTGCGTCTTCGGCCTCGGCGAACTTCGCACCGCTCAGTTCCTCTTTCACCTTCGCTTCGATCTCTTCGTAGTCGGCCGCCGGCACGGCCTTCGGCGCGATCTCGCTCAGTTTCTCGCGCAGTTTGGACCGCGGTTCGGTGCGCACCAGTTCTTCCGTCCAGCCCTCGTCGGCCAGCGCCTTGAGCGCGACCGCGAAGAAGCCGGAGTTATCCGCGAGCGCTTCCGGGCCGCTCTTGCGGGCGGCGAGCACCGTCCCGATGCGCTGCGCGCTCCACTTGAACAGCCCGTCGCGGTCGAACCGCTGCCCGCCGGCTTGCGGCTTGTCCGACATGAAGTTCTGCATGCCCACGCGCACCGGGAACTCCACGTCCTTCTGCCGGTACGCCTTGCGCACCTCGCGGTAGAGGTACCCTTCGAGGTCGCTCCCGCTGCGGGCCGCGATCTGCTCGACCGGCACGACCACACCGAACTTCTGGCGGCACCAGTCGGCCAGCGCTTCCGCGCCGTAGGCGCGCGTGAGGAACCGCTCGCCGTCCTTCAGGCTCACGGCCTTCACGCTCGCCTCGGCCTTGGCGATGAGGTGTTCCGCGAGCTTCTCGCGGGCCACCTTGCGCAAGTCCTTTTCGGTCACGTTCAGGTCGTACTTGGCGTTCAGCGCGCGCACCAACTCGTTCCACTTCCAGTCGCTGGGCGGCTCGTTCGGCGACAGGTTCTCCTCGAGCCGCTCGTGCATGAACGTGGGCACGAAGGAGACCGCGCGATCGAGCGCTTCGCGGGCCGCGTCCTCGTAGTCGGCGGAACGGAAGTCGGAGGCGTCGAACTCCACGCCGAGCCGGGTGCCGGCGAACTCGGCGAAGCTGGCCGCGCCGTACGTGTCGGCGAGGAACCGCGAGCACGCGAGGCCGATCTGCACGCGGATCATGTCCAGAATCATCGCCCGCGGGTTCTTGCCGTCGAGTACCTCTTGCCGCGCGCCGTACACGCGCTTGCGCTGCACGTCCATGACCTCGTCGTATTCGAGCAGGTTCTTGCGCTGCTCGAAGTGGTACTCCTCCATCTTCTTCTGCGCCTTCTCGATGCGGCGCGTGACCATGCCGCTCTCGATGGCCTCGCCCTCTTGCATGCCGAGGCGCGTGAGCAGGTTGCCCACCCACTCGCCGGCGAACAGGCGCATGAGGTCGTCTTGCAGCGAGAGGTAGAAGCGGCTGCTGCCCGGGTCGCCCTGTCGCCCGGCGCGGCCGCGCAACTGGTTGTCGATGCGGCGGCTCTCGTGCCGCTCGGTGCCCACGATGTGCAGCCCGCCCATCTCCGCGACCTTCCGCCCCTCCTCCTTCATCTTCTCCTTGCTCTCGATCTCCGTTACGGTCGCGTGCCACACGTCGTTGGGAACTTCGAGGCGCGTGGGGTACAGCGGGCGGCCGTCGGTATCTTTGAGTTGCTTGAGGCGCGCCCACGCGAGCGTTTCGGGGTTGCCGCCGAGGATGATGTCGGTGCCGCGCCCGGCCATGTTGGTCGAGATGGTGACCGCGCCGACGCGCCCGGCTTGTGCGACGATTTCGGCCTCGCGGCCCACGTTTTCCGGCTTCGCGTTCAGCAGTTCGTGCTTGACCCCGCGGCGCTTCAGCATCCCGGAGAGCTTCTCGCTGCGGTCCACGTCCTTCGTGCCGATCAGGATCGGCCGGCCGGTCTTGTGCATCTCCACGACTTCGTTCACCACCGCGTCCCACTTCTCGCGGTCGGTGCGGTACACGAGGTCGCGGAACTCGATCCGCTTCATCGGCTTGTTGGTCGGGATGGCGACCACGTCGAGCTTATAAATCTTCCAGAACTCGTTCTCTTCGGTCTTCGCGGTGCCGGTCATGCCCGCGAGCTTGTCGTACAGCTTGAAGAAGTTTTGCAGCGTGACGGTCGCCATCGTCTGCGTTTCTTGCTTGATCTGCACGCCCTTGCGCAGGTGCTTCGCTTCGACCGCTTGGTGCAGTCCGTCGGACCACTGCCGGCCGTACATCGCGCGCCCGGTGTGACTGTCGATGATGACGATGCTGAGCTCGTTGTTCTCCCGCGGGTCGCGGTCGATCATGTAGTCGCGGTCGATGTGGTACAGGTGGTGCGCTTTCAGGGAGTTGTCGAGCAGGTGCGGCCACTCCATGTTCCCGGCGGTGTAGAAGCTCTCCACGCCGGCCAGTTCTTCCGCCTTGCGCACGCCCGCGTCGGTCAGGTGGCAGGTACGTTCCTTCTCTTTGATCTCGAAGTACACGCCCTTCTTCGGCGGGTTCTGCGGGTCCACCTTCGTGGGGTCCGGCGGCGACAGCGTCGGCAGCGTGTCGCCCTCGGTCCCGGAACTCACCATCGTGCCCGCGGCGATCAGGTCTTTGCGCGCCTTGCGCTCGAGTTCGGTGAGCGCGCGGCACACCTTGTCGGCTTCGGCGAAGCGGCGCGCGTCGGAGAACGCCGGCCCGCTGATGATGAGCGGGGTGCGCGCCTCGTCGATGAGGATGTTGTCCACCTCGTCGATGATCGCGTACCGGTGCGACCGCTGCACCTGCCGGTAGTACGGGTGGAAGTTCTCGTCGTCGTGCCGCGCGAGTTTCATGTTGTCGCGCAGGTAGTCGAACCCGAACTCGCTCGCGGTGCCGTATGTGAGGTCGCACTCGTACGCGCGGCGGCGCGTCTCGGCGTCCATGTCACTTTGGATGTACGCGGCGGTCATGCCCAGTGCGTAGTAAATGGGCAGCATCCACTCGCAGTCGCGGCGCGCGAGGTAGTCGTTCACGGTGATGACGTGAACGCCCTGCCCTTCGAGCGCGTTCAGGTACGCGGAGAGGGTCGCGACGAGCGTCTTTCCCTCACCGGTCTTCATTTCGGCGATCGCGCCGAGTCCGGTTTCGTACCCGTGCAGGACCGCGCCGCCGATGATTTGCACGTCGTAGTGGCGCATGCCCTTCGTGCGGCGGCCCGCCTCGCGGACGGCGGCGAACGCTTCCGGCAGGAGGGAGTCGAGTTTCTCGCCCTTCGCGAGGCGCTCGCGGAACTTCGGGGTGAGGCCCTTCAGTTCGTCGTCGGAGAGCGCCTTCATGGGTTCTTCGAGGGCGTTCACCTTCGCCAACACCGACCCCGGAATGACGGTGTGAACGTCGGCGTTCTTCGCCCGCGTGTAGCCCAAGCCCTTGATGCGGCGGTCGTCCGCGGAGCCGCCGAGCATCCGGGACAGGAGGCTCACGCACCATTCGACGAAGGCGTTGAATCTGTCTCCGATGCGCTCGAAGAAGCCGGTTTCCGTGCCGGGCTGTTTGGTCGCCATGTCCTGAACTCCTTGAGCGCCAAGCGGTTGCACGAAGCGCGAGCGGGCGCGCGGGGGTCCGCGCGCGCACCGCGCCAGAGTCACAATTTAAGAAGCCCCGAAAAGTGGGTCAATGCCGACCGCCCGCACAACCGGCGCAATCGGCGCGGGCGGAACGGGCGGCACGAAGGTGATTGGACTGAATGGGGATGGAAACTCGCCTTTCGTAGCGGCCCCTTCGGGGCCTCCGCTCAACGGCGAAAATGGTGTTGGGAGCCAGAAACGCGTTCAACTCCCCGGTTGCTCGCGCCCCTTCCCCTGCGGTTCTTCCTCTGGTGGTGCAAAGCGCTTACGGCCCTCGGTCAGCAGCGCGAACAGCACGTGCGGGTTCGGCACCGCGTACACGTCCACCAGCGCCCACGGCAGCCACTTGCCCGCTTGCTTGATGCTGAAGTGGCCCTGCGCGACCGTGATTTCCTTCAGGTCGCGCCAGCGCAACAGTTTCCCCGCGTGCCGCACCCCGGCGGAGGACACTTCGATGTCGCCGAACGTCACCGCGTCGCCGGCGCGGAACCGGTCGCGGGCCGCGGGCCAAAGCGCCGCGAACGTGCGCTTCTGAATCTCTTCGGCCAGCGCCGGGTAGTCGCTCAGCGCCGGGCCGAGCGTGACTTCGGTGCCATCGGCGCGGGTCAGGCACAGGCCGGCTTCGCCGAGTTTGAACGTGGGCACTTCGACCGGGAGCCAAAACACCGGGGCGGTGGCGGTCGCGTCCGGGTCGTCGGTTTCGAGTTCGGCCCGCTGCACTTTCAGCCGAACCGATTCGATTTCGGGAGACTTCTCGCTGGACGCGACAACTTTAGGCGGCCTGCTTCTGAGCTTGGGCGTCTTTGTGTCGTTCTTGGGTGATGCGCTGGTGATGCCAGCGATCCAGAGCCAGGACGATGAACCGGAC
>Ga0169931_10007489_pt1 | contig 16165 bp, 7 predicted proteins | sample Kivu_15m_20L_FD_129675 | JGI IMG/M metagenome (GOLD analysis project Ga0169931, IMG submission 129675) | Freshwater microbial communities from Lake Kivu, Western Province, Rwanda to study Microbial Dark Matter (Phase II) - Kivu_15m_20L... | ecosystem: Environmental > Aquatic > Freshwater > Lake ...
ATCTTTATCAAAAACCTCTGATGTTAAATATTTACTCGGCGTATATTGTAAGCATATCTTAGACTACACCATCGGAGGTCACCATTTCTTAAAAAAGTTGGCAGAGTAAAAGTAAATTTTTATCTTTTATAGCACCTTTGTTTTTCCAACGTAGCTCTAGACCATTCTTCGGCTGTCTTTGGTAAATCCTTTTGTCATAGTCGACAATTATCACTTTGTCTAAATCTCTGCCAAGCCTTGATAAATCTTTTAGCCATATTCCGTCTTCCTAAATGATCAAAATATTACTTAAATGCAGTGATAGCGATACAATTTCGCTGTTAAATATTAATTAATTTTGTTATAGATACTCTATATTTATGAGTCATAGGGCATTTACCAGGTCCATAAAATGATCTAAAAATGCTTGTAGGCCCACTCTAAAAATTGAAACATATATGGCCGTGTTCTGCCGTCACTAATAAGAATCCCGAGAGGTTAAATAATAAGCGTGTATGACTTTTGAGGAGCTGTGCAGTAAGGAATGGGGGCAGTCTGCAGAGTTTTAGAAAAACCTGTTAGCTCTGATTCGTGAATATGCATAGCTAAATATTCGAAAATGTAATAAGTGCATTGTGAGCAAGAAGTACCTTTTCTTTCTGCAGTTTTGAAAAATAATTGTATGCAAGTCTAGAATTTAGGATTGAATCTTCCAAGTTTTTTATGCATCATCGTTAAAATTTCGTTATTGTGTTGAATTCTCAATAAGACATCACTTTCTTTAGTTATAATTCCTCCGAATGAACTTATTTATACTCCTTTAATAGCTTATTAAAACTAACTTTCCTCAAATTATATTCTTTTTTATTTTAAAATGTAAAGGCGAGTCGTTAGCAAAACATTTGACAAGCAGTAGCCCAGAAAATTAGTCAAATAGCTTTAATTATTTTCAGCTCTGCCTTGAGCAAGCTACAAAAACAAATACGCCACTGATAAACTTTAATACAGCCTTGTATCTTTGATAAGTTTTCGGAAACGCTTGAATCTTCCTTAAAGAAAATCATCAATGAATGATAGCTTGCTCGCTTGAAAATGCTACAGATATTACCCAATCGCTTCTTAGGCTGCAAACAAACCACCTTATTTTTGTTTTTCAAGAATAGATGCCAAGTTTTCATATATTTTTTTGAACTACTAAATTTATTTTTTGTATATTGTTGCATTTCCTACTTCTCTAGTTTTCTTTTCATTTTCAACTGCTGGCTTGCTTATGCGAAATCCACGTTTATATGAAGTCATCGGTCTTTTTTGTTATGTTAACACTTTAGGATTTTGAGTATAGATTTGCTTACTTCTCGTAAACGATTTAGAAGCTGAATGTAGCCGTGCTTGTTACTTTCTAGGGTTAAAATTAGTTGAAATTTTATCAGTTTAGACGTCAGTCGCAATTGTTTCAGGAAACATTTTAAGTTACAAAGTACGATTGATCGGTGCTTAATCGACTGTGGCGCTTCTTGACTATAGTCTGCTTCGTAGAGCATAGACTCTGCCCTCGAGCTCATTAAAAGTAACTGGCACTATTTCTCCGGTCAAGTTTTTAGCGTTTCTCAATGATCTCCTATTCATATTTTTTTATAAAATCAAGACAGCAATAAGAAAACTTAAAATTTAATACTTAAAGGCTATAAATCTTGATCATCACTAACTTTTCAAGCTATTCAATCGTAAAACTACGGTTTCGTCTCCGTTTTATTGCTACTCTTGAATCTAAGGAAGTTGCTAAGGAGTAGACGCCTATTCTTTTTTCGGACTATTTTGAGCTGGAGCTCCTTATTCATCATCAAATCTTTATTTTTAAACAGGTTTTTGCATGATATAGTTTCTGATCCAGAAATTAATTTTGTCAGTTAAAGTAAAAAAAGATTTCATGTAGTAACACTATTTCATTAATTTTTTGCGATACTAAAGATTTTTTAATTAGCGGCGATGAATATTGTAAGAACTTCGAAGTTTTCTTCTTTAATTAGAATTTGTTAAAACTTTCCAAATTTCTGCAAAAGAATTAAATTCTACTTAAGGAGGTGAATGGCATATAGCATTAACGATCATCCACTGACTGGCAAGCAGAAATCCAGTAATAGATAAAGAAGGAGGCAGAATAATGTTAGCCAATATGCTTACAAAAAGACCAAAGCCGAGGCAGTAGGACATGTGTTTTTATAGAAAAATGACATTGTATTTGTCATAAGGCCATTTTCTAAAATAGTAAAAAGCTGTATTAAAAAAGCAGTCCATGATTACCATAACCCAAGGGAAGTAAGTTTAATCGAAAAGAGTAAATATCATAAGGAGAAGATTCATCGGTGTATAGTAGACCATTTCAAAAATAAAAGCTTGGATCTGACTGTTTATATCTGTAATGATATTGATCCTTTGTCTTACATCTAATTCTGGCATTGTATTCGGGTAGTTTTTTGTCTTCCAAGCGATGACTTACATCGCGTGGGAAGTAACATCCATATTGTAAAAAGTCAAGTAGCCGTAAGTGAAAATCAAAGAAAGTCCCATAACAATCCAAGAAATTATCTCCAAGCCTAGCAGTCGTAGAACAATAGGAAGTAGTCCTGTGACGAAGCCTGCCTGTATGACTGATTGAAGCAAAGTTTTTTGTAGGCCTTTGCTTTCTTGATGAGTGATTCCTTTTCGAGGGTCAGTGTAGAAAAGTACTCCTTTGATCCATTTTGTCGAAAGGGAATCACTTATTCCGATAAGGAAGTGACCAAGATTTGTGTAAAATTTGCTCATTAAAATATAATATCACTTACAAAATAAGTAAACTTCTCTCTACTAAATTAATTAAAAGGCTCGTATAATTCTTTTTTTAAAAAATTATCTTACCTAAACTATTTTTCTGCAGTTATCATTTTGATAGATCCAGACCTATGAATGTGCCTATTTCGCTTATATAATTAAGTAGAGCAATAAAATGCTATAGCTTTCATCTTCAGACACTAATGTAAACATAACTTAAACTTACCTACCCGAATATCGAAAAGGCAGATTAAAAAACTTTCTTAATTTAACTTAGCGATCTTAATAGCTATCATAGACATCATTTTTGGATAGAAACATCATGCTAAGTTTTACTCAAATTAAAGATCAGATAAATTCTCTTTAAATATTTTTTAACAATCGAATGAAGATTCACTAGGAGTAACTACTATCCATAGCTCACAGCTAAATCAAAAAGATTCAAAAGGAGACGTATAAAATCATCATAAAATACTCGAGGTTAATTCAATAAAAAAACGTAAATAATGAGATAATTGATCTGAAATATGAAATCAAATTTTATCAGCAAAAAGCCTGTGAGCTGGCTTAATAAAATAAAAGATTAAAAAATTAGATAAAAAACTTAAAGCACGATAACAGTAGTACCAAAATTGGCGAAAATGCTGCTACAATGGCCCTCTTAAAAGTATCTAAAAAGTATTTGAAGTAAAAATTGCTAAGAAAAAAATAGTTTTCTTCTGAATCATTTCTCAGGGGAATCGATTCTACAAAAAAGGCTGCATAAATTAGTAATAAACACTAGCTTTCAACTAAAATTTAATAAATACAGTCATCTCTTTTTGTTGATAAAAACAAAAAGGATGTCAGATTAAAAGGTTTTTACAGTCAAAAAAAGAGATAGACATAACTGTAGAAAACACGAAAACTTCGTATGTGTTTCAATCGTCTAAAAACTGAACAGATTGATCCTGAAAAGTAATATCATCTTCCGATAATTTGATTCAATATTTCATGTAAAATTGAATCAAACAAATAAAATTATCAAAATTAAGTCATTTTTTGTTGCGCTTTTGTTTAACCAGCTCAATCATATCTTCCATTAAATTTTTTAGTTAGGCATTTTATCTTTGCAAATCGCCATATTATCTTGTAATTTAGCCATTTTTAAGCATCTACATGTTTTTAACTTTTTATACTTATTTTTTTTCGTATAGCAAGTCAGCTTTTTCAAGTTTCCAAAACTATTTTCGACGATTTATAGCTCTAAGAATGTCTGTAGCTGGCCCTTAAAGATCAATTCTAGCACACTAATCTATGATTTACTATTTTCTAAGAAAAGCGCTGATTTTAAGACAAACATTTTTGTATGAATCTTCCAGTTCCTGAGAGTATGATCTCATAGAATTGATGATCCCTTGCTGTTCTTTTATCAATTTCCATAATAGAGGGCTATTCTCTTTGAACTTCTTTTTGGTATAATTCATGACTTCTTCGTAGTCTTAGCTTATGGCTTACATAGATGTTATCAGCTCGCCTAACTACTAATACTAATTTGCTATTAAGATTTACAGCTATTTATGAATATTTTAGCGCCATTCGTCTATTTACAACAGCTGTTGTCTGAATATGCCTTAGGAAAGGGAAGAAAATCCGAAACTTTTTGTAGGGTTGTGATCTATCGATTAGTTAGTTTTAAACTAAGTGTATTTTTTGTTAATAGTACTTCTTTTGTGTATCGAACTGTTGCTCATGCTTTTAGAAATAGTTTTGAAAGCTATATAATTAAAAAATTACTTGAACTTTTGGCTTTGTCTCTTTAACGTGACTGCTAAAGGCTACCACCCTTAATTCTATCGATTTCTCTTTCAAAATTTTAATTAAGAGAATCTACTATTGTCGCATGTTTCTTTTAAATAGCTGCTATTTTGGCCTCATAAGCCTATTTAAGTTCTTATTCAAGTTGCCGCATGTTTTATTGCTGACCGTTGCGTTATACTTCGAGCTTTATGCATTTCGATTTACTTCAATATTGAGCAATTCGATTAGATTAGTAGCTTTGCTCAGTGCTATGTCTTTGATTTTGTTCTAGCGAATCAGATATTACACCGAGGGTGGAGAGCACTTTATAAGTGTTTCGTCATCCGAAGGATCGCTCATTGCTACGATTTGATTATAAATTAAACTAATCTGATTAGAAACTGACAATTTTTTCAAAATTACAAACTTTTATCTAAAATTCAATAGTTGGATTTAACTTGATGATAGATTATAAATATTACCTCTAGTTCTTTCAACCCTTTTAGTTTTTCTAACAGAGGCAGAAGACTATTGATTTCATGATTAAATGACTTATCGTTGGCTTATAAATTATCATTTTATTGTTAAAAATATCCAGGAAGTTTAAGGTTTAAACTAATAATTTCCTTCTAATGCCATGATTAGTGATTAAATGACATCTATTAATATAAATAGCTGCTAAAATTTACTATGATACGATAAAAAGTGTATCGCGATGGTCCGAGGTCATCTTACTACACAAAACGTTATTTTCCAAATCATTTTTTTGTTTTTAAAAGTTTATTTATCTTAATCATGGATCATTTTTATTCAGCTAAGAATTATTAAGGATTTTGCCATCCGTCGACTGAAGTAGGCTCGTCAAATTTGTAAATAAGACTGAAACTCATGGTAGTCGGGTAGGTCTTAAAGTTATAAATGTTTATCTTGTCAAACTCAGATATGTCTGCGAAAGTATTTGTGCTCTTTCTAGCCTCTTAGACGAACCTGTTCGATAAAATTTGGATGAAATCGACAGCTGTATCGGATCTTTGGGCGAAAACTTTCCATTAAAAAAGTGTTTTTTCGGGATGATACTGGACACCGAAGATAGGATACTGTTTACCCCTTGCTGCCGAAACAAAGTCTTCGCTATATGGAGTAGTCGTGTAAGAATCGATATTCCAAAAAGCTTTGAGAGCCTAGCTTTGTTTGTAGTAGTCTTTGAGGATGCCATAGTGATGGTTAAAGTAGAGAAGTCCCTAGCCATTTTGCAGCTTGTAAAGAGTGTCTGTAGAGAGTCCTGAATAGAGATAGCTACCAGGTTGAATTGCAACAGTATTAGTCATAGCAGTTTAACCTCTTACTGCACCGATAGCTTTGGAATCGTATCCTGAGGTAAGATACATCAACAGCTGGATGCCGAGACATGTGCCCCAGATAGGGAAAGTTTTGCCTTTTTTTTGTTCGCTGATCATGTATTTGACGATATAATCTGCATTCTGGGTCCATCTGTTTTTAATGTTGATCTCGCATCCACCACCTTTATACCACAATTAGTACCTGGAAAGAGAACTCCATTGATTTTTGGCAGAATATTGTCATAGTATGCCTTATCTTTGTAAGCATAAAGAGGAACGACCTGAGCTCCGGACATCTCTAAATATTTGACATATGAAGCAGCGATGTATGTAACATTGGCAAGACCTACCTAATAGTAATGTTAGTCATGCTTGACTTAGTTTATCGGTTAGTTGCTATCGATTATCTGAGTGTATATGCCAATAATAGGCGTTTGCTTTGCTCTTTGTGCCAAAGCCAGAGCGAAAAAAAGCCCAAGGATAATGATTTTGTTCATTATGATTATTAATCTATAAAATCTCTAAGTTTAATCAACAAATCTATAAAAAATAATCAATCATTTTTAAAAATTTGATTGATTACTTATCGGCTGTTTGCAGACAAAATTAATCAGAAAAGGATTTATTATGGTCAGAAACAATGGATGCAATTTGGAAATAGATTTTATAACCTAATAATAATGAACATAACAAATCATAGCGAGCCTGAAACCAATAAAGACTTATCCGCAAGAGTTTTTCATAAATAAGGACATTAGCACTTGCTTAACAAAATAAATCAATCACAAAGACTATCTTTTGAGTTTGAAAGCAGAACCCAAAAAACATAAAAAAAGCCTTCACCAAAAAACAGATAACTTATTGTTGATTGGAGGCCTGAGCACAACTAGACAGAGTAGGAATGTTTCGCTTGTTTTCGAGCTTTTATAGGGAGATGCTGTACTCCTTGCGCCATATGCTGTTCCTGTTGCTGTTGTCCCGCTTGCTGTATCTGTCAGGCTTATCCTCTTTATCGACAGCAGACCCAGAGTCTGGGAATTCTTGAATCGTGGGGGAGATTTACAGACATTCTTGAGCCTGGCCTGCATGTCATCAACCCTGTCTGTCAGTCGATTACATAAATAAATCAGCAGACTAGAATCCTAGAGTTTTAGCAAAAAGGACTGACCAAGGATAACGTTCAGTTTTCTTTAACCACAGTCGTTTTTTATCGAGTGTGTGACAGCATTAAAGTAGCCTATCGACTAGGCAGCTATGATATTCAAGAATGCATTAGTTAGATCGGTTCAGGTATGGTCAGAAATGTAGTGGGATAAAATGTTTTGCAGAAAGTTATAGAAAATAGAGAACTTATCACTTGCAAAGTTCGAGATGACATGAATGTTATGCTGTAATATTGGGGGCTCTACGTTTAAATGTGCTCAATTAAAGGTATTTTCTTAATTAACGTAGATTTAGCTATAGATTAGTAAATAAAAACTGCACTTGAGATGGTGGCAGTGACCAAGAGGACCTCAGAAGCGCTCCTAGTAGATTTTAAAGCAGAAGTCTAATGTGGGATGCTAATAAAGCAAATTGCTTAGATAATAGACAGTCCAGCTGCATATCAAATAAGATATTTGAACGCAGTATAACAGATTTTGCAAAATAATGCTGATACGACTTTGTTTCTCAAAACTACTATGAAAAATCCTTAGGAGCACTAACTTATCGATAAAAATACAGCTAAAGGACTCTTTGATAGTTACAAAAACCGTCTTTCTTGATTATATTTAAAATCTATTTACAGAGTTCACACTTTTTACATTAAAAAAATTAAGTTCTAGAGGCATCTAATAAATTCAAATCAGTCGAGTCCAAAAACTCCGTCTAAATCATTGTTTGCAATAGCTATTAAATGAGTTTTCAGTAGCTATTTGTTGGGATATTTGGGTATTTCAAGCCTATTGAAACAGGTATGACCTTTCGGATAGGGATTCTTTTTGTCATATTCACAAGACTATATCATAAATTTATTGGTATTTCCTCTATTGCTCTACAGTTGTCTACATATTGAAAAGTGTACTTAAAGCCATTAATGGGAGTTCTTGAGGAACCAGTGCTGAATGTAAGCACTCTGGCTAGTTGCTGTTGATCTAAGGAGTTCATAGTCTACCAGAACCATCGGACAACATGATGTTTGCTATTGAACTCACCTTGATATTGTGTATTGCTTTGCCAGTCCTTCACATCGATAAATGGCACTCCATACAGTAACATTTCCATCTCATATGGCTAAAAAATTTGCAAAATTTTTTCAGGAATAACACTATAAAGTCCTTATTTTATTTTACTCAGAGAACGCTTAACTTTTTATCGACACATCATCTAAATGCTTAGTAAAAGATTGATTACCTAAGTTTTACGTACATTTGTTTATTTTGATCGTTGACTTCAATATTTTTACCATTTTATACAAGCTCTATGATGTCTATAGTTTCGTTAGTAGTGTTTTATTTAGAAAGCATAAAATACGTTTCAAGGCACAAATCATCGATGTCGTTTTACAAAATATACGACCAATTTTTGTACAACTTACTATCAAAAAGATTACCTATTGATCGAATCCGAAGATGTCTGCCATTTTTATTTAATTTTTACTACATGCTAACAATCTAAGAAGCGTTCGATCGAGATAAGAATTTATTGGTATTTTTTACAAAATAGCTTTACCCAAGATAGTTCCATACAAAGTAAGCAGTTAACCTGAAAATTCTTAATCGACTTATTCATCCCACTTAAGCCTATACATGACATCTGAAGTGTTACAAATCTGGAATATGCCTGTTGAAATATCGAACATTTAGGCGATCACCAGTCTCATCCATTATCTAAGCAGTCCTCCTGCATCATTTACCTTGTCGCCTTTAAACTGAACTTTAACTTATTTATACATGTTAACCTTCTTTATGCCTACTAAGCTAGACATTAAGACATTTTCTTTATCTATTATAAGGTAATCTGCCCCTTGAATCCATGGGATTTTCCGCTGCTAAACAAAATGCCTAAACCACATAGATTTGACCTGAAAACTTTTATTTTTGACCTATTTTGAGGACAATTTTAGATCTTTTTGATTGAAACTCTATAAAGGCTATTTTTTCCAGGTAAACTTAGTGTAAGTTTGATCAATCGGCACCTTCATGTAAAAAAGTTTACCTTGACATAGACGTACTCTTCGATGTTGTAATTGAGAAGAATATTTTCGTGCAAACTTGGTTTCATTTGTTTTATTTGGTTTTATTCTGCGTAGTACTTTTATTTTATGCATTTGTTTATGTGGAACTGTGCCTGACTTTGACGAGTACTAGCAGGGAAGAACATGTTGCAAGTTGGACAAGAAATCTATATTCCTATCTTTGGGTCGCTCTAGGGTTTAATATTGCGCTGTATTTTGACTACAGAAGGATCATTGCCCATCGCTACTTATAATTATTTTTGCACTAAACTATATAGGTATCGTAAAAATAAAAATATTGACTTTGGACTCAAAAATACTTCAACTTTTTTATTTTTTTTACAAACTAAATTAAGTCAAAGGAGGGTCTAAATATGATATTTTGTTGTGAATAATATTTATTATAACGATCATATGTATAGAGGCAGTACCCTTGAAAATCCTGATGTTATTCAACGAGATGCTTTGATAACTGCTCTTAAAAAAGAACTTTACTAACTTCAGGATAGAGAGCATGAACATTTGGCGCTTTAGAATGAGATCCAGAACGAGTAGGCTAAGTATAACCTGCTTCAGGACGAAAAGGAGAGGCTTTAGAACGAACAGAGGTAATATTCTGATAACAAAGAATAAAAATTGATATGAATCGCAAAGACATAAGCGTTTTGAGGTCATAGATTGATAGTATGAAGATGCAGCTGCACAAAAATTCAGTTCTTATTGAGGATATGTTACGTTAGTCTGCAGGAGTTAAGAGAGCTTGTGACAATAGATAAAGCTAAATCGCTTCTCTAATGGCCTCAAACCGTGATCTATAGGCAAAAAACTAGCAACTAGTTGAGTAAAGCAAAAACAAAACAGCCAAAGTAACACATGTGTAAGACAGATCAGGGCTCTAAAGGAAGAAAGGAATAAGTTAGATCGCGAGAACTAAAAATTGCAGCAAACTCTTTAAAGTAATATTTAGAAGCTAAAGGAGCTGTAAAAAGAAGCCAGAATGCTTGAGTCAACTAACAACAAGCTCAACAATATCTTAGGTATGGCTTAGCGCGATCACTCAGAAGTACTTTTCTTTTCATTCAGCTCATTGAAGAAAACAAAGCTATGGATTTAGCAGTTGGTTCCAGTCATAAAAAACTTGAACAGTTAAGCAGAGAAATCGCATAGTTGCAAGATAAAACTAACAAACTTGAAAAGGACTGTTTGAGAAGCTAACAGGAAATGAAGAGCACCACTTAGCAGTTAGATTTAGCAGTGACAAGAAACAAGGAACAAGCAAAACTGCTAAAACAGTTAGAAAATCAGCTAAGAACAGTATAAAATGACCTCGATCAAGCACTGCTTTAGAGAGACGCTCTGGAAAATGAACATATTTCTCTTTCTTCTGAAAATAAATCTTTGGACGCTTAATTGGACTCAGTTCTCAAGCAGATTCTCGAGTATGAACGTATAAATCAAGAGTTACAGCGAGAAGTGGAGCATTACATGCAATGTGATGAGGAGGCTAGAAGTAAACTCAATCGTAGAGAAAGCATTTCCAGTATGCTGCGTGATGTTGTGGCCAGACTTAACAAGACTGGAGACCATATCTCTCATCTTCGCTGACTTCATAGTAGTATTTTTATCAAATTTTGTATACAAATATATATGTTCATCGTAATGTTTTTTTCTCGATAGTATACAACAGATAGCTTATTTTTTACGAAAAAATGACATTTCTGCGTTTACTGACTGTTTTTGATCACTAATTGTTGATATTTATGAGAATAAATGATCAAAGTTGGTCATTTTTTAGAAACCTATTTCCCTAGCTTCTGCCCTTGACTGACTTGACTTGATCTGTCGTATATTTTTTGTCAAAAACCACCAAACCTTCGACCTTATCGTACTGCTATTCTTAAAGTTTTCGTTGCTGATTCATTTCTTTGCGCATGACCACAACTGCGCACCCGTCTAGCGTCTTCAAGTCTCGATATCTGTTCAGAACTGCATCTCGATAAATGTTGTACTTGACTTCACCTTCAAAAAAAGGGTTCAGTGGGTTCTTCAGAAGTGACAAGTTTTTGAGGTTGCCAAAGCGATCAAAGGCCTGCTCGATGAATAAAGTAAGATCGCTAAAATTATTTTTATTAGCTGAAAAGGTCTCAAGTCGTTTAAGTACAGGAAACTATTAGAGAGAGCTGAATGAATTTTGATCAACGATGAGCGTAATCAGATTCGGAAAAGGGTTGAAGATATTTCCAAGAGTGAGAAGATTAAAAGAGACGTCGATGTGCTGAATATCTTTAGGATCTTTTCCTTTTAGCTGCTGCTAAGCAGAAAATGTTTTGAGTTATTGGTCGACCAGGGACAACATTAATAATTTACAATATAATCTGACGGAAAAAGCTTCATAAAACTTCAATTCACAGTAAAAAATTGGAAAAATGTATATTTAGCTTAAAGAATTTGTCTGAAATCACTAAATTCAATTGTCAGTCATATGTTCCACTTTACTAAGCGATTTGACAGCTCCCTCGATTTTTTGTTCAATTAAATCTGTAGTATGTCCTTCTTTTTTTCGTTCTTGCTTGATTTTTTCTATGACTAAAAGCAAATCTAAAGGATGCAAAAGGTCACATTTGAGCTTGAATTTTTGATAATAATGCACACTGTTCAGAATGTAAGCAGCTATCTAAAGCAATTGCTCAATAAGAACATCGTCTTTGAGTTAGGATGAATGCGAATATATGTGCTACAGCATTTAGTGATACTTTTTGTAGGTTTATGTCTGAAACTTTTAGTTTGTGTAAATTTAATCGCTTTTAGTCTATAGGATCCAACTGAGAGCTTTTGGATCCATATAGTATATATCACTTTAGTTGAGTTTAAAGGGATTGCTGTAGTTTTAGAACACTCGATCATAGTTTATGTCAGAAAAATGTTTGCAAAATAAAAATTGAGTTGATTGAGGATTTTCTTCAGTTTAAATGTTGCTAAACTTCATGTCCATTTAGGTCTACTCAGCCGGTTTCTTGTCCTTTTGAGAATTAGTGGAGTTAGTGCGGCACACATTGTCTCCTTGTATCGAAGAAACTAGATCGATTTAGTTCATTAAAAGATGAAGAAGTTTCTTTTGCTGTTAGTGAAAAGCATTCCACTGTTCGTCCTAGATGAAGTATTCAACTTAGAGTTCTCCCTTTGTGCTCAAAATATGATTTTTAAACTCTTCGACGATGCTTTAACGTGACTCGAATCCCTTAATATTTGCGCAGGCTAGCTTGGACATAATATCTCGTTAGATTTATGCTATGTCTTCCGTCTAAAGACGTTTGAGCTGACTATATGAATTTCTACCTACATTTAACAAAAATTACCTCATTCTGACGATTGATATATTCGTCCTGAGTGCAGTTACTGTTGCGAAGTTGTTTCCATCTTTTTTCAAGGAACATCTTTTTTTCTCGCAAAACCCGAGAATAGCCGCTAAGTAGGTTACGTAGGTTAATCAAAAATTAAGGTTAACGATTAGCTTTGTTTAAAATTTAGGCAAAAAACTAAATAAATGATTTTTTTACTTTATTTGGCTCGAACAATTAGATGGGAATTTTTTAAGTTTTTACTACAGGCTCCTATATGACCTATTAGCTTTCTGAAGATTCGATTTATGAGGAGTCAGAAAAGGCTATCTGATTACGTGAAGCTCTTGTCTTTTTCTTCTTTTACAAACTTGCATTCTTTTTTGATGCCACTGCAGCTTTCTGGGACTTTTTGGAACTCTTTCTAATAAAAAATGTACTTTCTTTTTTACGAAGTCATTGTCAGAAGGTATGTCTTCTTCGGTCTTACGTTTGGGGCGACCTCTTTTTGACGTGCCTCTTTGACTATTCATTCAATATAAATATAAAATTGTAGCCAATTATGTTTTCATAATTTTTAAATTATCCGCAAAATTTAATTTTTGTCTTAATAATAATTGTTTTCTTGTGAATATGGTCTTTTTGATGAGATTTTCGATAGTATGCGTTCTGATATTTTGAGTAATATTGTGTCTGTTTGTGTCATTTGATTGGATAATAGATGAGTGAGCTGCATATAGGGCACTACGCTTTGGGTCGCACGATCGGCACTGGTGGTTTCGCCAAGGTGAAAGGTGGGTGTATGGTAAGTCAGAAGGTCGACACGATAAAACCGGAGTCAGGGTAGCAATTAAAATCTTAAACAAACGCAAAATGAAAAACAAGAATATGATCGCTAAAGTAGCCCCACCTAACTCAGGTCAAACGCTAAATCAAAATTCTCAAGTTTATTAACCACACGAACATAATCAAATTGTACGAAGTACTCGATACAACAAATGACATTTTTGTGGTAATGTAGCTTGCATAAGGAGGAGAGCTGTACGACTACATTCAGAACAACGATATATCTGAGCTTTAGGCAAAGTTTTTCTTCAGGCAGATCATAAGTGGAGTCGGTCATGCTCACAACAATCTGATTTCTCACCGTGACTTAAAGCCCTAAAACATTCTAATTGGCAGCGACAAGCTCATCAAAATAGTAGATTTTGGATTGTCTAACATCATGAAAGATGGAAAATTACTCAAAACGGCTTGCGGAAGTCCTAACTATGCGGCTCCAGAAATAGTAGGAGAAAGGCATTATGAGGGCACTACTGTGGATATCTGGAGTTGTGGAGTCATACTTTATGCTTTGATAGTAGGATCTTTGCCTTTCGAAGAAGAAACTGTCACACTTCTTTATCGCAAAATTTAGCGTATTTTTCATTTTATTTAGAAGGGATTTACCATATTCCTGCAAGGGTCAATCCTATGGCTTCAGACCTAATCCGGCGTATGCTTCAGGTCGATCCTTATCATCGCATAAGAGTCAACGACATCTTCAATCATCCCTGGCTTCGTAATCGTTTGCCAATATATTCGAAAATGCCCAATTTCAGTCATCGACCTAAATAGTAAGCGTTTGAGTTAGATTAATAGATATTTAGCAGAGTAAGATGCATGAATTTTCCATAAATAGAGAATGTTTCTTCCTAAAAATTGAAAAAATCGATAAAGAAAAAAGAAGATAATAGTTTTGCGATTACTTATGAGTTGCTTTGTGATTAAAAATATCGTAAGCACAATACTTCTGATCGTATGGACCTTTAGCCTCCAGAATAGCCTCCCGGTCTTGTGCTTCAAGACATGGACAACTGTTTGAGTGGCAGTCCTGAGCCATGGGGAAACAACAGTACGTACGGAATTAGAATAACGAAGCCGCTGAAAATTTTGACCTAGATGGTCATTTTGACTTTTCGAAGACTTGGTATCTAGTTCGCAGTTAAAAGTAGTTTAGGAAATATGCAGACAAACATTACTGCTTCAAGTGCATTTTCAAAAAGAAGAAGAAGAAAGAAAAACCCAGATTAACGAGTAGTCCTAGGAAAAATAGTTAGATGATGATGATGCGAGATGAAAATGCAGGAGAAGACGACGGAGATCTGTTTCCATAACTAAAGTTTATGATTCAGATATACTCGGTGGACATCAAAGGTTACGAACATATGATCGATCTTCAGCTGCTCTAGGGACATCCGCTGACATACATGGGGTTGTCTAGCAGATTTAACAATATGATAAACTTTTTGTGCAACAATCATTGATTGGAAGTGCAGCGATGATTGATTGAACTACCTCTTTAGACTAATTTTACATTAAAATTAAGAAAAAGAGATGAAAATTACTCTAATAGCATAGAAAAAATATATTATTTTTCAATTTTCATAGTATTTTCTCAAAAAATATTACCAATAAATGGCAAAATCAGCGTCTGCCTGCTCTGGGGGGTGGGCTTCTGGAGGGTCCTCCTGGGCTTCTTAGATAGTCATTAGAATTGTTGAAATCTCCATCGCCAAAAGAATTGGATTTTTTGAGATCCTGCTTTTCCTGCTCAGGGTTAACTTCCCCATCGTCCTCGCCGTCGCTTTTGCAGTAGGAAATTAGCTTGGGAATGAACAGGATGATTTCTAGGACACAGACTAAGATAAGAGCAATCAAGTCGAGCTCATATTCGATGATGTATGAGGGATTGAAAATGTATAAACAATAAATGGTGAGGATGACTGCTTCCTGAATGATGAAGAAAAATCTTTCGCAGCATTTATAAGTGAACTTGTACTTGATCAGGTAAATGATAATGTACAAGACAAGTGGACCGAAGACGAAGTATTTGACCATGTTGTTGATCAAAACTGTGACATTACACAGCGCCATTATCAGTAAAATCCTAAGGTGGCTGAAAAATTCGATCCATTTTTTCCACGGGTTTTCCTCTTCTCTTTGAGTGCATTTGTAACCGATAAGTTAAACAATAGTCCAGCCAACGATTACACCTATGATCACTCCAGCACCGTAGAACTGTTAGTTGTTTCTCATAGCAGCATCTTTTTGAAGTTCTTTAATGATGGTGTCCGAACTGTTGTAGATGAGAGGCACGCTAAACCATCTGAAGAAACCTTTCCAGAAGTTGTAGAAAGTTTGATACTTGGCTCTGGGTTTGCAGCAGGAGATGATTTTGATCACGATCAGCATGAGAATGGCTACAGCGAACCAAGCAATCAGTGGTGAAACAAGGGTACCATGACTGCATATGTAGGTAAATTTGGGATCGGTGCAATCAACTGCCTTGTCGAGGAAGTTAGGCATGAAGCTGATGTGACTGTAGCTCATGAAGCGAGAGGCGAGTTCAGTAGTAGAAAACGCCAGATAAAATGCCACTAGCATTTGAGCCAGATCGAGGGTCTGACTGTAAATGCGGAAAAAGTAACTGCAGAGGGGAGCCAGGACGAGTCCGGCGATAGCGATGGCCTGAGAAATAGTGCTCTCATGGGGAATGTTCAGCATGGTGAGTTGTAATTAATTTATTTTATGCAACTAATAAAATATAACACCCTCTAATACTTAAGGTTGCAACATATAATATACATTTTTTAAAAAATTCTATCGATTATTCGATCATTTAAGTAAAAATTCGCTTTTTGTAAGTAAAAATATTTTTA
>Ga0169931_10007490_pt1 | contig 16164 bp, 14 predicted proteins | sample Kivu_15m_20L_FD_129675 | JGI IMG/M metagenome (GOLD analysis project Ga0169931, IMG submission 129675) | Freshwater microbial communities from Lake Kivu, Western Province, Rwanda to study Microbial Dark Matter (Phase II) - Kivu_15m_20L... | ecosystem: Environmental > Aquatic > Freshwater > Lake...
CGCCGCCTTTACCGCCCCAGAGCTTCGAGATCTTCCAAAACTTGAAAACACAGATGTCTTTATTGACCCAAAGCAAATTGAAGATGCGACTAAGCACATTGAAGAGATGGATGAGGTTGAGAAGGATTTGAGGAGTAATATAGAGGCGATGAAAGCTATTGCAGAGCATGAGAAAAAAGGGGTTGCAAGAAAACTAGAGATAAAGTTTTTAGCGACTCCGATTGAAATTAAAGGTAATGGCAAAGTAAAAGAGATTGTGTTTCAGAAGAATAAAGTTGAAAACGGCAAAGTGGTTTCTGCCAATGATACATTTTCAATTAAAACTGGATTAGTTGTTACAGCTATTGGTTATGACTCAGTTGAATATCCAGGCATAACCATTGAGAGTGGCCGGGTACGCAATATTGCAGGGCATGTGGAGCACAATGTTTATGCAGTCGGTTGGGCAAAGCGCGGACCAACAGGGGTAATTGGGACAAATAAAAGTGATTCAACTGATGTAGTTGATCTGATTATTGAAAATTTGAAAGAACCGAAGACCAGTGAAGGAATCACCGCATTATTAAAATCAGGGCATGAGGTAATTGATCAAACAGCATGGGAAAAAATAAATGCCTCAGAGGTCATTTCTGGTGAAATTGCTGGAAAACCACGAGTGAAAGAGGTGGATTGGAAGCAGTTAATAAGTTTGGGTATGTTACCTTGACTAAAAAAATTATGAACCATAAAAATTTAATCAGTTCCAATTCGATAAATTATCCAAGGAATTATACTAAATGAAAAAAAGCTTAGCAATAGTACATCAGAGAGAATTAATATGCACCCTGAATCTAGGTGCAATGGTCTAAAACAAATAAGTAACTCAATAGTATTTGAAAACTATTTGCTATCGGGAGTAAAACGTAAGAATCAAATATAATAAAAAGTCAACAATGTTTAAAAACTATCTAACCATATAGGATCAATACATATCCAGTTTTTTGGAATTGCATTTATTGTATCCCCTTTAATTGATAGTTCTTTTGGTATAATTACATTTGACACCTTACCTAGTTTTGCAGCAGCAATACTCATAGTTGAATTACCGCAAATCAAATTTTTTGCTTTTGAAAATATAAGCACTATTTCTGCAGGCGAAAGGTTTTCACTGTCAATAAATCTAAAATTTAAACTAGAATCGTGAATCAATTCCTTAAAGATATTTACCGTATACGATATGTCATTAGAAAAGATCCAAACAGGTGTTGAATCTGGCACCCAATCACCTTTAATATGTTCAAGTGAATTCAATAAATACTCAGGATGCAATGCGCCCCATCCGCTTTCCCAGGATTTACCTATTTTACCTAGCCGGTAGTGAACAATAATTGGATTAATGGCAATTTGCTCTTCAAGTAATAACCGATAACTACGACTACCTTTCTTAAGGTGATAATCGGTTTTGTCATACCAAAATTCAAAGCTCTGCCAAAAACCAAAAATAAAAATGATTTTAGGATGCCTTTCTCTAATATATTGTTCAATTAATTTCTTGTTTAATCGCTTGTCTGTGTCGTCCAGTATCAGAACAAGATTCTGGGGTAAAAGATTAATATACTTCATGTACCTCTTTAAACGGCTAAACATATAAGCTAGTGATTTTCTTTGGCTCCAGAATTTTATTGTGGAAGGTAAGTCAAAATCTTCTATAGTGGATTTACCGGAAGAGTGTCGAAGATCTATATGAAACTTGTTTAAATATATATTACCCTTATTTATTGATGATACAAACTTTGACATTTCTAGTAAAAATATTTGATTACCAATACCGCCCGCCAAATCTGTAAAAATATATGCCTTTTTCATGAAGCAAATCTACCACCTAATAGAAAACACTTTGAAAAGACAAACATTATTACGTTGTGAATTTTTAACAGCCAAAATTAAACAATCCTCAAAGCAAACATGAATGAAAAACTAAAATAAATTCTAAAGACAGCAGTCTATTTTTGAAATTAAATTGAATAAATTATGTTTGCAAATACTGGTTTTTATCAAAATCTACATGTAGTATTATCAATCAATGAATATAGTGTTCGTTCATTTTAGAGCCAAACCACCAAAGCACCTCATTTTAAACATTAAACGAACAATCAAACTCTTTCCAGAACATAAAGTGTATTTGATAAGTGATTTTAACTCGCCTAAATTTGAAATAAAAGGTTTAATTCGCTATGAGTACAAAAAAAATAAAGATTGGGATTCACTTGAGAAACAGTTAACCCACGATAAAAATTTTAGAAATAATTTTTGGTTCTTATCACTTGTTCGATTCCTAGCTCTTTCGGATTTTATGCAAACAGTGAACGAGGAAATTCTTCATATAGAATCCGACGTAATAATTGCTCCAGATTTTCCTTTTAAAATGTTGTCGGAATTAAATGCAAAGTTTATATTTCCGATTATCAATTTTGAACAAGCGATTGCGAGCTGTTTATACTTAAAAGACTCTGACGCTGGGAGATTCTTGAGCGATATTACAATGTCTGAGGTAGAAAAGAATCCAAAAACAACTGACATGTTTATACTACGTATTATAACTAGAATTAAAGTTGATAGTTTTAAAGTTCTACCATCTGGTCCACTAAAGAAAAGTGATCTACCTGGTAATGACTTGGCATTTTTTAAAGATAATTTGGATTCAACCAGTTATTTTGCTGGCGTTTTTGACGGTGTAGATATTGGAATGTATCTTTTCGGGCAGGATCCTCGAAATGGACGAGGGCTTTCCACTATTCGGAAGCCAACGCCAGGACACTACCTAAACGTTAGTGATAATAGAATTTCTATCATAGGTGAACGCGAGTTTCCATATATCTATGATGTTAACAGTTCACAAATGATTCCAATTTATTCACTACATATCCACTGCAAGAGCAGGAAACTATTTGATTTAGAAAGTAGTAGAGATGTAATTCGCAGAAGTGTGGAAAAATCTCATGAAGAGTCTAGAACAATTTTCTATTTTTCAGTTTTTATAACTAGCCTTAAAACTGCAATGTTAAGAAGAATTAAATCAAAACTATCTTTGTAGTATTGACCTTTGATGATCAACACAATCATTATATTTAGCTCGGGATAGAATTAAGTGTATAATTTAATTATGAGTCTGGAATCAATAAGTAAAATTAAAAATCTCTCTAAACCTGTCTTAATCACTGGCCATACGGGTTTCAAAGGCACTTGGCTTACTTTATTACTCGAATCACAAGGAATTGAAGTTGTGGGAATATCCCTTGAACCTGATCAGAGTTCTCTTTATACAAAGCTTAACCGCCGCGGTAAAATTTTTGAGAAATTCTTCAACATTTGTGATTTAGAAGAGCTTAAAACTAACATTTTACAAGTTAATCCAGGGGTAGTTTTCCATCTAGCAGCACAGTCGTTGGTGCTTGAGTCATTTCGTGATCCGATTACTACCTTCAAAACTAACATTATTGGTACTGCTAATTTGTTGGAATCAATTAATTATTTAGCTGACAAAGCTACTGTGGTATCAATAACCTCAGACAAAGTATATGAAAATCTCAATAAGCCTCATAAATTCACCGAAGATGAGAAATTAAAAGGGAAAGACCCGTATAGCGCCAGTAAAGTTGGAGCAGAGTCAGTTATTTTCGCTTGGAAAAATATGTGGGACATGCGTAGGTCCCACAAAATATGCTCCGCCAGAGCTGGAAATGTGGTTGGTGGCGGAGATATGTCGAAAAACAGATTGATACCCGATCTTGTAAGATCGATTACGAGCAAGAATAAGGTTCAAATTCGAAATCCAAGTAGCAGGCGCCCCTGGCAGCACGTACTTGATCCGCTGGTTGGATACATATATTCTGCAAATGCACTTTTAGAGGGAAAGAGTTTTGAAAGCATAAATTTTGGCCCAACTGAAAAAAGTTTAACAGTGAATGAAGTTTTAACTATAGCTATTGAAGAATTCCAAAATAAATTTGAATTTGAAATAGCAGATAAAGGTAATGAAAAATTAGATTTAGAAAGCAACTTTCTGGACCTGGATTCTCGATTTGCTAACAATGAACTCAGCTGGTATCCAAAATGGAGTCAAAAAGAAGCGATTTCTCGCACATGTTCCTGGTGGAATTCAGTCTTAAATAGTCAACTTTCACCCGCGGAGGCATGCGAAAAAGACATTTCAGATCTTTTGAGAAATAATTGTAAAGCAGTTTGAAACCTAAAAAACTGTGTAAATTTCCCTACAGGTCAGATAACCATGGTGGTTCAATAGAAAGACTCATTTCAGAGAGCTCATTCTTCTCTCTGAGTGTATCCATTGGTTTCCAAAAACCGTGATGGTGATACGCCATTAACTGTTTTTTTCCTACCAGTCTTGGAAGTACTTTAGATTCAAACGGTTCTTGATCATTATCTATGTCAGAAACTACCTCTCGATTAACTACAAAAAAACCGCCATTAATCCAACCAGCTTCAGCTTGATTTTTTTCGCCAAATTTTTCCACAACACCATTTACAGTATGTAACACACCAAATCGTGCTGGAGGCCGTACGGCCGTTACTGTTACTAATTTTCCATGATCATTATGAAAAGTAATTAGAGCACTTAAGTCAACATTTCCCACTCCATCGCCATAAGTCAGCATAAATTGGTTATCCCTGAAATTTGTAACAACTTGCCTAATTCTACCTGCAGTTTGTGTTTCTAAACCTGTATCAATTATTTTTATATTCCATTCAGTGTCAAGATTATTTGCCCATTGTTCAATTATTTCCCCTTTATATCCTGAGGCAACTACGAAGTCGCTGAAACCTTGCCGAGCATAGATGCTCATTATGTGCCAAAGAATTGGTTTATCACCCAACAAAACCATTGGCTTTGGTTTCGATTTCGTTTCTTCTGAAATACGTGTTCCAAGACCCCCGGCCAGTATTACTACCTTCACTTATTTTAGTATTTCTTTTAGTGAACTCGACATGTATTCAAGCATTGCCTGAGTTAATCCAGGCCAAACTCCAATCCAAAAAGTATCATTTGTAACTCGATCAGTATTTTTTAAATCACCAATGACTCGTTTAGGTTTTCCTTGAAAAGCTGGCTGTCTTAGTAGATTTCCTCCAAAAAGGAGTCGTGTACCGATTTTTCGAGAATTTAATTCTCGAACAATCTCATTACGTGATTTTTTGCTGGAGCTATTTACAGTAACTGCAAATCCAAACCAAGAAGGATTACTTTGATCTGTAGCTCTTGGCAGAATTAATAAATCAGACAACTCTGAAAGCTCTTGAAACAAATATTCCCAGTGTGATTTTCTGGCTGCCGTAAAAATAGGTAACCGGTCTAGTTGTGCTAAACCAATCGAGGCTTGAACATCTCCAGATTTAAGATTGTAACCAACGTGCGAGTATGTATATTTATGGTCATATCCGTAGGGGAGTTGACCTAGTTGATGCTCATACCTTTTTTGGCAGGTATTTTCGATCCCGGGAGGGCACCAACAATCTCGACCCCAATCACGGAATGACTCAACAATAGGTTTAAGCTTGGCATTCTTGATAAGAACTGCGCCACCTTCTCCTGTCGTGATGTGGTGAGCTGGATAAAAACTTAAGGTTGAAAGATCTCCAAACGAACCTAAATTGCCACCCTTGTAAGTTCCACCTAATGCGTCACAACTATCTTCTATCAACCATAAATTGTGTTTTTTAGCAATGCTCTGTACTAACTCGAGATTGAAAGGATTCCCAAGAGTATGAGCCATCATTATTGCTTTAGTTCTCGGAGAAATAGCTTCCTCTAGGGCATCATCATTACAAACGTAAGTTTCTAAGTCGATATCTACATAAACTGGAACTAGTCCATTTTGCAACAATGGTGAAACGGTAGTTGGGAACCCAGCAGCAACAGTAATAACCTCGTCGCCGGGATTAAGTGCATCATCGCCAAGTTTTGTGCTTGTCAGAGATGAAATAGCAAGTAGGTTTGCTGAGCTTCCGGAATTTACCATCAGCGCACTTCGCATCCCTACGATATTTGCAATAGATTTTTCAAACTTTTCAGTGTAGGGGCCCGCCGTAAGCCAAAAATCTAAACTCGCCCGGACTGCATTCTCTAATTCTGGTGTTCCAAAAACTTTACCGGTAGCAGGGATAGGAGTTCCACCAGGAACGAAGTCATACGACTTATGAAGCTCTTCATAAGCAAATTTTACAAGATCTTGAATTCTGTCGTTCAATTCACCAGGCACTTGAAAACCTCTCCCGCTCTGAGGCTACCTTACATCAACAATTTGTTAAACTCATGCAAATACTAAGGGTTAAGATTTAGGTCTTATCTCAATTTTGTCAGAGCTTTATATCCCTTCAACCGTAACATATTTTAGAATAGGAACACACAAGTGAAGGTCAGCAATCGCACAATTTGTTTTATCACTTTTGCAGGGTCTCCCGGAGAGACAGATTCTAGGTATTCCGACATTAGTAAAGCTGGCGGAAGAATTATTCTGCAAGCGAAAGCAAGCGATCAATTCCAAAATTGTATTTTACTAGATTGGGAAAAGTTAATAAATCTTTGCACTAAACATAATATCAAAATCCCCCTAAATCCTCATAGATATAGTTTTACCCCAATTTTACTAAAACTGATTTCACTTAATGCTTTTGGCAGTTTTAATTATGTCTTATATGCTGGAGCAGGCTGCGAAATAAACACAAATTTTTTCGCAAGGAAAGATTTGGAAGAAATGATCGACATTGCAAGTAGAGATCTGTTCTATATAGAGCATAATCTTTTACTTGAAAAAGAATATACAAAAAGAGAGGTTTTTAATGATTTACAAGTGTCACTGGAGTCAGAGACCACTCCCCAGATTTGTGCCACATTTTTCATGGTATCCACAACGACAGAATCCGAAAAACTTGTTGCCATAGCCGATGATTGGTTGGAATACAGTAGTAGAAAAAATGGGTTCTATATTTCAGATGATTACAATCCGAAAATTCAGATCTCAAGTTTTGTCGCACACCGCAATGATCAATCGCTGCTGTCAATTGTACTTAAAAAACATCAAATTAAATCAAAATTAGAAAAACAACGAAACTATGAAAGATTCTTTCCATCCGTTAGGGGAGCAACTATTTTTCTATGGACAAATAGAAACCGGTCAGGAATCTCAAAAATTCCTAAGCATACAAAACTTTTTATAAACGGTTTAATAGCAGCACTTGTTAACCCGTTCATCAAGTTAGCCCAAAAAAATTTCGCTTCAAAAATCTTTAAGGTCAACCAAATTGCGGATTAGTTAACATGGATATAAAAATACTGGGTGCAGATGGATTTGTGGGCGGACACCTAAAAAAAACGCTAGAATACCTAGAACACGATATATTCGTTGTTTCAAAAAACCCAAAATCCGATATTAATAATGAATTAATTTGGTTAAAAAATATGTCTACGCAGACTCGAGTAGTAGTTAATTTAGCAGGGAAATGGAGGGGCGCTACCGATGAAGTTATCTCAGCAGCAAACTTTGATTATCCAAAACATATGTTGACTAAAGAACTATCATACGGCGGCAGAACTCTTTGGATTCAAGCATCTTCCTACTTCCAACTGTACAAAAATCTATATGGGCGAGATAAAGATCTGTATTCATTGCAAAAAAGTAATTTCTCAAGGCTTCTACAAGATTTATCGAGGGACAGTGACAAATTAAAAGTTATAGACATTTTTGTACCGCATTTAACGGGCCCAAATGAACCGGTTGAAAGGATTTTCAGCAAACTTGCGTTAGCAAAGATTTATAATTCAGAAATTCACTTGACATCAGGAAATGCAGTTTTACCACTGTTAGATGTTAGAGACTTTGCAAAGGGACTGTTAGATATTGTTGAAACATCTGAGGAAAATTCAATCGGTAATTATTTAAGAATATACCCAGAAGTTAGTAATGTATTGTCTTTAAAGAATCACATCAATAAGTCTATGCCAGAAATTATAGACCTATGCATATTTGACGCTTTGCCAGATCGCTTAAATGAATTCACGAACAAATCTGTACTTGAGGATTTCTATAAGGTCGATGTGAACCTCAGGCAATTAGCTACATCGTTTAAAGATCAAGTGAATTTTCTACGTGGAAAAATTGGAGTATAAAATACTAGTTAGGAAGCAAGGTACTAATTGATTTATTTGTAAAAACTAAATACGAGTAAAAAGTCCCAATGTATTTTGCATTCAAACTCACAAAATATCTCCAAATACCCAGTTTTAGGAATCAATCCAGTATTGTTAACAATCGCCAAATGATATTGCATACTGCTAATATTGATAGGAGAAATGAACTTAAAAATTTATCACAGGTTTGCTAGTATCAAAATCTACTCTTTGCTACTACTTGCATTATCAATTTTATTGATCATGCAATATAATGTGAGTGAAATAAATAAACCTGGTCAAGGGCTCACAAAAAATAGTTTGCTTAAAGATTACGGCTATTGGATCATGGCAGCACAAAATTTGAATGCATTTGAAAATCCATACATAGAAGATCCTTTGTATAAGTCTGGTGTATTTTCTGCAAGTATCATTAATCTATTGTATTTAGTTTTAGTAAATGACATTCTGTTTTTTACCGCAATGCAGATTTTTAATTTACTTGGTTTGATGCTTTTTATTTACACTTTTTTGAGATGGCGCATCTCAAATACAATTTTAGCATTACTGTTAATTACCGCATCAAGTACTCGTGAAATATTAGTAAATGGTCAGGTAACAGGTATAACGCTTGGTTTATTTTCAATATCGTACGCATTGACTCGTTATATTCACAATAATCTATTGGTCCTATCCAGATTAAGAATATTTACAATTAGTGGCCTTGCAGGCATCTGTTATTTCTTTTTATTGGACATAAAACCTAATATTTTTTTATTTCCTCTTATAGTTCTGTTGGTAGCATTTCGAACCTGGTCTATTCTTGTTTCAGGTTTATTTCTCTGGCTAGTGCATCATGCTCTGTTTTCCTTAATTTTAGGAGATTTATTGATATTAAGTTGGTTAAAAAACTTGTCAAACGTTGCCCTATATGAATCAAATCCTAATCTTTATGGATCTATTGGTCCCTGGCAAATTCTAAATCAGTTAATACAAAATGATTTTTTGTTTCAATATATTCCGATCTTGTTATTTTTCTTTGCAGGTATGTGTAGTGTTCTCTTGGCAAAAAGAAATCTACTTTTACCGGCATTGTTTTTGGCTTTCAGCACTAACTATTTCTATACCTATTTCCATTACTACACTTTTTTTGCAATTATATCTTTCATGCTACATAAAGCTTTGTCAGAAAATTCACCTTTTCTTAATGGCTTCTTATCTTCAACCTTACAATTTAGTTTCGTGCTAAACCCCCAAAACATAATCTTATCAAGTGTTTATCTTGCCCTGATATGTATTTTATATAAATCTTCAAAAAACTCGTATTTGTATTTTTTTGTAATGGGATGGCTAGTGTCTATGATTTTTCGTTATGGATTAATAACCGTACTCTCAAGTGATCCGTACTTAACCAAGGCAATTATTGTGGCTGTACCATATGTTATATTCTTGATCCTCAGCAGAAATCAAATTGCTAGTATAATATCGATGATAAGAAGGTCATAAATGCGAATTTCTCTAGTTATACCAGTTTATAATGAACAAGAAAGCTTAAATGAGTTTTTTTCAAGAACTCAACAGGCCGTGTCCGTATTTCAAGACTACGAATTGATTTTTGTTGATGATGGTTCGAGCGATGATTCTTGGAAAATTATTTCTAGTTTTGGAAATGTTAATGAGGGCAATAAAGTAATAGGTTTAAAACTAACTCGAAATTTTGGTCACCAAACAGCCGTTTTCGCAGGATTAAAGGTGGCTAGATTCGAATATATTGGAATCATTGATGCAGATTTACAAGATCCACCAGAACTTTTGCCAGCAATGTGTGAGTTAGTTTCATCAGAAATTGACATTGTTTATGGTAAGCGAATTTCAAGAGATGGTGAAACTTGGTTTAAGAGAATTAGCGCACATGCATTCTATAGAATATTAAAAATATTATCATCATTTGAAATTCCTGTTGACACAGGTGATTTTCGAGTTATTACAAAACGGGTTCGAGATCAAGTAATACTTTTTAATGAACATTCACTGTTTCTTCGTGGCCTATTTGCATTCACGGGATATAAGGCTATTCCATTTAGCTACTCAAGAATGGAACGTTTTGATGGAAAAAGTAAATACAATTTGAACAAAATGATTCGCCTCGCTTCGGATGCGATTCTAACTTTTTCTGAAGTTCCTTTCAAATTATTTGTAAAATTAGGTTTCATACTTTTAGCTTTGGCAATAATTTTGAGCACTTGGGCAATAGCGCTAGCTCTAAGTGATGTAAGCAGTCCCGGCTGGCTAAGTATTTTCAGCCTAGTCCTATTTCTTGGATCTCTAAATCTTTGCTTCACAGGTCTAATTGGTAAGTTTGTGATTCAAGCTCTAAATGCCTCTAGGAGTAGACCACTTTATTTTATTGACAAAAAACTTAATTAAGTTAACTTCGCACTAATTTCTATGGTATCAAGAGGAATTTTGAATTGATTCCTTTTTACTTTTATTGTGGGTTCAAAACCAGTATCTTTAAATAAAGAGCTCATGTCGTTGATTCCGCGAACATACTGACCTCGATCGTTTTTCGCAAACCATTTGGCAATCTTGCTTGAACTTTCAGTGATGATTGGATCAACAGTAAAAAGAATTGAATCTTTGTCCAGAATTGATCTACAACCTACGAGAAAATTTCTAGCTTGTTCGTCATTCAGATGATGCAGCAACCCTAAACCGGTTGCTACCAGAGGACCGGTGACGTTAATTTCATAATTCCATCGATTACTTCCTAAATCGGCCTCAGTAAAAGAAAATTGAGGAAAATTTTGTTTTGCTCGCTTCAAATAAGCTTTGGAATTATCTACACCGTAATAATTAATTTCCTTATTTAGGATTGAACAAATACTAGCCGTGCCACAACCTAAATCTAAAAAGGAAGGCTTTTGTGACTTTTGCAAATCTTGAATTATTCGTTTTCGATATTGAACGCCTCCCACGAGCTTCTGATACTGATCGTAGAATAGGTCATACTTTAAAAGGCTATGCCCAATTTTAACGATTTGACTAACCACATGGCGAAAATACCATAAAGATTGTTTAGTAAATGGACCCTAAAGGTTTGCTATTATGAAGTATGTCAAATGAAAATTAATAAGCGCCCGTAGCTCAACGGATAGAGCATCTGACTACGGATCAGAAGGTTCGGGGTTCGAATCCCTGCGGGCGCACTTTGACTTCTAATGTAAGGAGCATCGTTATTCATTTTTAGAAAATATTAGCAATCCCACTGTGTGATCAATAAAGATGCTAAAGTAACGTTTTAGGCTCTATTAAACGTAGGAAGTTTCTGTGAATAAGTATAACGGATGGTTTGGTGAAATTTTTTTAGCATCTGAACTTGATCTTGATAGCGATGAGTTTTGGGTAAAAGTCTTAAACAAAACTTATGAGCCAGACACTATGACTTTTCTGGAAAATAATATTTCATCTAACACAGATTTTATTGATATTGGGGCAGCAAAAGGTGCGATGAGCTTGGTTGCAGCAAGTTTAGGTGCCAGAGTATTAGCATTTGAGCCGGTTCCAGCTGACTTTAACGAAGCATTCAACAACGTAATGTTAAATTCAAAGATTGCAAGCCAAGTTAATTTGCAAAATAAGGCAATTTCCTCAAAATCGGGGTTTCTTGATTTGGGTCAAAAAACTGACCCAGATGTTTTGTCTAGTATTTCACATCCTAAACCTCTAGTAGGAAATCAATTCGAGCCGATTGAAATAATCTCTTTATCGGAGGCGGTAGATGGATTCCATCGTGAAGAAATGCAACTTATAATAAAAATTGATATAGAGGGGGCGGAGTGGAAATTGTTTTCAAGTCCGAGAATACTAAAAAATCTAAAGGAGCACCAAGCTCTGGTCTTATTAGCTATTCATCCCGGATTTAATAGACCCTTCAGAACCAAACCGTTAGGCATAAAATTTGTCTCCAAAAAGATTTGGCAGATAAAAAATTTGATTATTGCTCATATTTTTTTTAGTAGATTGTTTAAAGTCGCACGAATAACGCGGACTAATTTGGATCCTATAAAATCACCTAAAAAATGTATTTTATTAATGTTTGGCGGTTATTTTGAGTTTATACTAGACTTTCGTCAAACTCACTGACCTACTAGTAAATGTATAATGAACCTTTCCTGTTTTGTCTGCAGCTATTATAAACATGAATTATTACAAACCAAAAAATTTACCTTCGAAGACAACAAAAAATTTCAACTTCATTAAGATACGGATTCAAAAGTCAATTCTGACCGAGCTTGCACTGTTGTGAGTAATTGAACACACTGAGCCAGTTACAACAGCTAAATCTAGGTGAGTTTTAACTTCATCTTTGATTAAACCAGTTACAGTTCTATTGCGATGCGAGCATCCGCAGCAACATGTTGATTTAACACTGAATATCTTTAAATCATATGATCAGGGATACTGCAATAAGCTTGATAATAAAATTTTCTAGGAATTCAGATATTGATTTCTTATTTACTGCCTCCCTAAGGAGCGTAACGAGCAAATCAGAGCCCTACTTCAAACCTACGCAACAAAAATTTCCTTAAACATATATTGATAGAATGACTGTATGAATCAAGATCATGTATCTTTAGATGAATAATAAGAGAATCAAAACCTTAAGAATTTATAATTATCATGTTTAGGAGGTTGGTTTAGTTAATATGGAAGTTTTTTATGATTCAGAAATGTTCTTACTTCAAAATAAGGGCGGAGTTTCACGTTACTTCTCTGAGATTTTTACCGCCTATCTCAATAACCAAAAACTTGGGATAGAACCAGTGTTAACTTTTACCAGATCAAATAATCAATATTTGAAAGAGATGAATGATAAAAATTTAATTAAGATAAGTCCAATTCAAGTTCCATATATTTCACCTGTATCAGCCAAAAAAATGCTTTTAACTTACGGTTTAATGAAAACTGCCAACTCGAGTGTTTCATCTGCAATAAAGCTCGGTAAAGCAAGAGGCAAAATGTTTCATGCAACTTATTATAGGCCCAATATTTTCGAGTCTTTTGGGTCCAAGAATCTAGCAATCACGATTCATGATTTTATTCCTGAGAAAATTGGCTGGAGCGGAATAAAAAACCCACACCTTGGGAAAAAGAAACTATCTAAGAGGGCTGATATCATTTTCTGTGTTTCTCAATCGACTGCAAATGATTTGTTTGAAATTTATAAAGTCTCCGAGAGTAAAGTACACGTAGTTTCGCATGGAGTTTCTAATGTTTCTACATTAGAACAAAAACTAAAATCATCAGGGCGCGTTAATATACTTTACGTTGGAGGGAGGAGAGGTTACAAAAATTTTGTACAATTAGCAGGAGCCATGAACATTTTGTGGGAAAAAGGTTTAGACATTCAACTAAATACGGTCGGACCTGAATTTAGCTCGGGGGAAGTTGAAGATTATTTCAAGCCAAAGTTCAGAAAATATTGGAAGCACTATGAACGAGTTTCAGACTTAGAACTCTACAAACTATATTCGTCGGCCAGCATGCTGGTTGTTACCTCAAAAATGGAGGGATTTGGATTACCGATTTTAGAGTCTTTTTCCCAAGGAACACTCGTGCTTTCGAGTGATATCCCTGTCTTTAGAGAGGTATGTGGATCTTCCGGGAAGTTTTTTGAAATCGGTAACTTAGAATCTTTAGTTGAAGGTATTGAGCAGAGTCTAGGGAAGGCATTTGATCCAAACTTGATAAACAATCGTTTAACTCTTGCATCTCAATATTCCTGGAATAATGCGGCAGAAAAAATGGCTTTGGTCTATAAGGATTTTACTTGATAAAATTTTAGTAGTTTAAAATAATTTAAATTTTTCTTACTGAAGACTTGACCTTAACTATTTTTTCCATAATGCTAAACTAGTAATTGATTTAGCAGCATATTTATTGCAGGTCTTAATATGACAAGTGAATTTCACCCAAGATATTTAGGCTAAGTAGTCAAAACACATGGTATCGAATGAAAAATGATAGGCTGTTTACATATGTTAATCCCAGTAAATGAGCTAGTAGAAGACTTTAATGTTAAACCTAAAAGCATTCTTCATGTGGGCGCACATCTTGCTGAAGAATCTCTAGTATATGAGAAAAACTTTAATGTTCCTGTTTTATGGATCGAAGTCCAACCAAAGCTTTGCCTAGAGTTACGTAAAACACTAAATCCACAAACTAATACTGTAGTTGAAGCATGTGTCTTTGAAAAAGATGATGAACTTTTAACATTTAATATTTCTTCAAATTCACAGTCTTCAAGTATTCTACAATTTGGTACACATGCAAATACTTATCCTAATGTAAAAGTAACAGAAAAAGTTACAGTAAAAACCAAAAGATTAGACACAATACTTGCCGGTAAAGAAGTTCCAGACTTTGTTAATCTAGATATTCAAGGAGTGGAGCTAAAAGCTTTAAAAAGTTTGGGTATTTTGATTGGCAAAGTGCAAATAATTTATACTGAAGTTAATAAGTGGAATGTTTATGACGGGTGTGACACAATTAAAGATATAGATGATTATTTAAAAGGATATGGATTCAAGAGAATTGCTGTTAGATGGGTATTTACGGCTGGTTGGGGCGATGCACTATACGTTAGTCGAAACGTTTCCCCCAGGAGTTTTAAACAAATAATGCGCAGTGAGTATAAGTTATTTAGTTTTTATGTTTTGCAAATAAGTTTCTATGTTTTACAAAAGATAGGTATGCTTTCTGTAATAAAAAAAATGGCTAGATAATCACCTTATTAGTTTAATACTTTTGCGTGGCATTCAAATAAAAATTTTAGAATAACGCTATTTTTAGGTTGTATCAAAATAGACTATGAAAGTCCTAATCTTGGTATTCTTTCCGCATGGAAGTAGAAATTTCTCGTCTAAAAAGTCTCTCAGAGCAAAATCTAGCCCGTGAAATATTTGATAAGACCTGGGCAATGAATGCTGGAACTGAAATTACTCCTAATCTTTTGCAGGCAATGGTTCACAGTGGTTCTTACCTTTCAGGTGCGTTTATTAACAATAAAGTAGTTGGCGCTGCCTTTGCATTTCCCGCCACAAATAGTGGATTACATCTTCATTCACATATGACTGCTGTATTAGATGCATATCGAGATAAAGGTGTTGGTTATGCCTTAAAAATCGATCAATGGAATTGGGCAAAAAAACAGAATTATTCTCATCTTTCTTGGACCTTTGACCCATTGGTAAGAAGAAATGCCAAATTAAATATAGTAAAGCTGGGAGTTGATATCTCTGCCTACTATCCCAATTTTTATGGAGCGATGCCAGATGCGTTAAATGCAGGGGATGAATCAGATCGTTTGATGGTTTCCTGGAGTACAGATACAGATGAACCAAAGGCGAGGCAGTTGATTGCTCACCCAAAACCTGATGATATTTTGATCGAGATACCAGAGGATATTGTTGCGATTAGGTCCAAGAATCAAAGTGAGAGCATGAACTGGCGCAGACAGGTAAGGGATCAATTCCTGGCTGCTTTTCAGAAAAATTGCAAAGTAATTGGCTTTTCAGCAAATAATGAATATGTTGTACGGATATGAGAATAAAAGAGACTGAGTTAAGGATTATTCAATTACCACTAGTAAGGCCATTTAGAACCTCATTTGGCACCCAAACCTCACGCCAGGTTTTAATGGTGAAGATGGTAAATGAGAATGGCACAACTGGATGGGCTGAGTGCGTGGCAATGTCTGAACCACTTTACTCACCAGAATACACATACACCTGTATTGATCTAATAAAGAGATTTTTACTTCCTGCATTAAAAAAGGCTGGAGATTTTAAAGCTGAAGAGGTTGCCACAATTTTAAAACCCTTCTTAGGTGGACTGATGGCAAAAGCCTCACTTGAAACTGCAATATTGGATGCGCAATTAAGAGATGAGAAAAGATCACTTGCTGCATACCTGGGCGCTACTAAAAATAAGGTTGA
>Ga0169931_10007491_pt1 | contig 16163 bp, 15 predicted proteins | sample Kivu_15m_20L_FD_129675 | JGI IMG/M metagenome (GOLD analysis project Ga0169931, IMG submission 129675) | Freshwater microbial communities from Lake Kivu, Western Province, Rwanda to study Microbial Dark Matter (Phase II) - Kivu_15m_20L... | ecosystem: Environmental > Aquatic > Freshwater > Lake...
ATTATTTTCTATTATTTTATTAGAATTTTATTATATATTATAATTATTTCAATTATGGAAATATATAGAATAAATCACATCTGCCTCAATCAACTTAAAACCCAATTTTGTCTTTCATATAATAAGGGAATAAAAATATATAATCTGAAAAATCTCAATCAAATTGGAAGCTCTAATTCAAATAATTTTATGTTAGTAAAAATAAAAATAATTTTAAACAGGGTGACATATTTTGCAGTGCTATGTTTTATGAACTGAATTTAATTGCATTAGTAGCATCAAATAATAACAAGAAATTAATATTGTGGGACAATGAAAGAAAATTAGTAATATGTTCTACACAATTTAAAACAGCAATAGTGGGTTTAAAGGCATTGAAAAAGCTAATATTTTTAGCAACAAAAGAAGAAATTAATATATGTAATCTAAACGATAATCACAATTACATAGAAATCATTTCAAAAATACCTATTCATCCTCTAAGCAATTCAGCCTTTGATATATGGATGCTTAATAACTCATCCTACTATTTGTCATATGTAAATGAGAAATCATTGATAAAATTAATTATAATCTATGAAAACTATGGGAAGACACAAGATATAATAAGCTTTGATGCGGGATTTTCTGATAGCCCAAATATACAAAATATAATTTACAACGAAAAATTAAATTCTTTGTTCATAATCAACGAAATTGGAACGAGTATAAAATGTTACAATTGCGAAGATTACTCTCTTGTTTGTGAATTCTATCGTGGGAAAAATTTCGCTTATATTTCGTCTATTTCAAATATAGGAGATCAATATATTGCTGTTGCTAGTAGTAATAAGACCATTCACATTTTTGAAATTAATAAAAAATCAAAATCTTCAAATAACTCTTACATTTCTAAATTTTATAATTTCTTCAAAAATCCTTTTAATATTAATCGCTCTTTAATAAAAATAAGGCTCAATGAAATTTCTAAAGATGAGGAAGAATCAGGATTTTTTGATTTGGATTTTAAGACCAAAGGTGTCTTACTTTTATATGAAGAAGAACTAGAAGAGTTGGCTTGTCTTGGTTACAACGGAACTATATATTTCATCAAATTAGACTTAGAGAATTTTTCTTATAAAATAATCAATAAATATACATGGTGTGTTCATAATGATTCAAAAAATTATTCTGTCTATATTTCTGATGATTTTTCTTTTGATTTAGTCAGTATGAATAATAAAGAAGACATTAAAGAAATCGAAAAGTGGAAGATTGTTTAAGTGAAAGTAAATTATAGTTGAAAATAAAAATAAAAATGTATATGCACTAATTCAATCAAATGTATAAAAATTAATTTTTACTAAGGTTTTATAAACAAACAGACATAAATTTGATAAAAATTTAAAATAATAATCCTCCCTTGTAGGAATAAAATGTACCTATATATATCATCAAAAGAATAGCTAAGATGATGAATATGATATAATTCAAATTATTTCCTATTGTTTGTAAAAATAGTTTCTCTCTTTTAAGCAAAGAAACAACTTCCATGGTTGTTTGAAAATTTATTTTCTCATTAGAGATATCTTCTTTATCGTTTAAAACTTCTACAAGTGATTTTATTACCATTTTTATCTCCTCTGCTGATGTGGTAAACTGGTAGTCCTCCCTTATTAATTTAATTGCTTGATCTATTTTATATAAACCTTCTTTATCTGAATCTTTTTCTATGAAAATCTTGAGACATGCTAAAATCTGAAAGTCTGTTAAAGAAGAAAGCTTCTGTCTGCTTTTTATTTTGAAATTTTCAGGCATGTCCATCATAATCTTTTTGAATTCGTAACTGTTCTGAGTCATTTATTGTTTATTATAATTTTAAAATTTAATTAGAAATATATCATAAGTCATTAATTTTTATACCAATTTCTATTCAAATTTGTAAACTATAATTTTCCAAATTCTTAATTGAAATTAACAAATTCTTTATAATTTTATTATTTAATGGAACTCATAAAATTAAGAAGAGTGATTATACATATTTTCTTTTTATTTTCCTTGATTACATCGTTTGAAGATAAAGAGTCTCTTTCAAAGCGCATAAATTTTTACAGAGACACTAGAAAATACTCTAATAATGCTATTATAGAGGGATACTCACCTGAAAAAGGATTATTTTGCGTAGCTAATGATTATTTGGAATACGGACAAATAACTTTTAAGATTCCGAGACATCTCTCTATGTGTGGATATTATCTTTTTCCTTTTAAATTCGAATTGGTCTCCTATCTAAGGGAGATTAAAGAATTAGAAGATACTGTGGGATATGAGCAGAAATTTTCGATCTATGTATTGACATACTACCTTCTCTACTTTTCTTCTGATCGTAAAGAAGAAGTAAAAGCGTACATAAAAAGCAACAAATTAGAACAATATTACAACTTAGAAGAGCCTGACGAAAGCTTCCTAGAATCTTTCCCAAAAATGCTTTTAAACAGTGCTTTTCTAGAGCATGAGCATTATGCTCTTTTTGAAGAATATGGATTTTCTTTTAGTAAGTTAAACGAATTAGAAATTATTTATAATCATGTATTAAAGAGAGTAATTGATAGCGAGCATTTTGAAGTTATGCTCCCATGGGTTAAGGGGTTTCAAAAATTTAAGTGGGCATATTCAATTGTCATGAGCAGAAGTATGACACTAAGATACAAGGAATATATGATTCTAGATAATACTGTTGAGAAAATGAAAAATTACACAAAATGGGATGAAATCAACAACGATCTAAATAAATACTTCTCTAAAAATTCTGGATGTGCTTGCCTAATTGCTAAAATAGATTTGTGCAATCATTACCAGCCTAAATTCCATGATGGAAGAGATAAAAGATTAATTATTTTAGATACAGTTTATGATAACTTTATAAATTATGCTGCCAAAACATATAATAGAGGTGAGGAAGTAAGTTATACGTATATTACGGATCCTTTTAATATTTCCTTATTTTTACATTACGGATTTATCCTTCCGAACAACATATTTGATTCTGTTATTATTAGATTAACGCTGGAAAATAAGTTTACAAAAGATCAATTGTCACTCTGTAAAGAACTTGGCTGCGTAGATATTTCGATTAGAAATCCATCTAATCTTCCATCTACACGTGAATCCACATTTAGGAATGGACAAATTAATCAATTTTTGATAAATTATGGAAGAGTGAAAAATCTAAAGAGCCCATTTGATTATAAAACATATCTAAAAATTTTGTCGAATGATAAACCAATTTCTTTTGAAAACGAAGTTTCGGCTTGGATGTTTTATGCTTCTACAGTAAAATTATCAATTGTAGAGAAATTAGAAATGTATAAGCAAATTGTATTTAGAGCTCAAAAATATAGAAACAAATGTAAGGCCTTAGAGGAAAACTGGGAAGATGACGATGAGCAAAGAAATACATGGATGAACAATAAAACATATGAGAATATTCATCTGATTAGTTGTAATTTACTAAATATAGTGTTGAAAAACATTTATGGAGGATACAATAAAATCATTTATCATACTAAAAACGAATTGAATAATATTCGTAATAAATATTTGTCTGAATAAATTAATTAAAAAATAACTTTATATTTATATCATATACAAATATTTACTTAATTATTAATACATTATATAAATGATTTATAGAATGCTAAGATAATATATTATATGTTTCAAATATAAAAGAATTAACATCTCTACAGATTTCTAATTAATTATGTAATAAACATAATAAACTCTCAAGAATCACAATAGGCTTTTTGAATTACCTTTACATTCATATTTTTAACTGAGGAATAGATTTTATTAAAATGCTCGATGACGAGTTTAACTTGATTTATTAGTTCGTCGATAGTAGGATTTGATTTAAATTTGACTGTTTTAATGTAAACTTGCTTTAAATGCAAAGCTAAAATATTTGCTGCTTCTATCTCGATTATAGAGTCACCAAGACAGATTAAATTAGTGACTATATTTATGTTGATTTCCTTGAGAATCTGTAAAAAAGTCAAAATTTTCCACTGTCTAGTATCTCCGGGAAATAATTTTCCATATTCTGCTCTAGCAGAAATAATAGTTACATAGGGAAGAATTTTCCTTAAAGAAGGGTAATATCTTTTTGCTGAGTACTCTACCCACCCAGAAGCTGCATTCGTAATTATAAATGTACGGCCTTTATTAATAGCTAATTTTAGAACTTTTATAACTCTAGACTCTAACTTCTTAATTTTATTCCAGTCATCTTCTTCTATAATCTTATTTTCATCGTAATCACCATTTGGTGCCAAATATGAAGAACATAAAAGTGTATCATCCCAGTCAAATATAAATATTGAATTGTGGTCTTTTTTTTCTGTATTCGGTTGCCAGACCTTTTTGCAAATTAATTTTGCAATGTAACTTCTTCTAAGCTCATCTCCATTTTTGGAGGATTTATTTTTATAAGCTTCTGTGTCTAATAAAACATTTGATTGGGATTTTTTCGATGAATAATCTAGTGTAGACATTGAACTATTTTGGCTATTTATCCTACTATAATGCCGTTTATTTGCTTGAATTAAAATAGTTCTTCTTTTAAAATATGTATCCTCATCTATCGAAATTGATTTTGATTCTTCTGGATTTATCTCTTTGTGACATATAGTGAACCGAGATTTTTCTTTCTCATTTGGCGGGAATAATTCTTTATATATGTAATTTATCTCAGATTTATCCTTCTTCTTTATCATAACTGATTTTATCTTTTTTTTCTCTCTATTAAGCATAAACTGTTCATTTAAATGTCTTGTTGAAAAGCTTCCCAACGAAGTTTTATTTGGACGAGTGATAGTTTTATTATGTAATTCATACATATGGTCATCACACGATTTAATGATATTCCCCATTTAAATATTAAAATTGTTATCCCTGAAATATAAAACAAAACTAAATACATAAAATCATTAACTGATTAAATTTATATTTGAATTTAGAAATTTGAGTTAATACAGAAACTATACTAATAATTTTAAAACATTATTTATCTTATACAATTTAAAATGATGACATTGAAGAATAAAATTGTTATTTTAACAGATTAATTTGTTTAGTTATTCTTCAATACTTTCTCCCGAGCAGTTTTTATTTTCATAATTTCTCTTGAGAATATTCGAATATACTTAGTACAGTCTGTAAAATTAATTATTCGTCTTTCGAAAGCTTTTTTAATAATAATCAAAGAATCTTCAATCGTGGCTTCCATTGCGATTGAGTTTAAAAAACTTTGATTATTGAAATTAACAAGATCGAAACAATTCTCCTTTGTTATCAAATTCTTTTTTGCTTCCATAATTTTAGTTCTCATCGAAGTAAATTCAGAATCTAGTTGTTTGAGGAGATTATTTAAATATGGGATGATCTCATCTCGTCTAGTAAGATAGTCTTTGTATCTTTTCACTAAATTCAAAAATACGCTTTTGTAATTGGTAAGTTTTTCTCTTTCCCTTGAGAGTTTTCGAACCTCTTCACAAACAGGTCTGTAAATTTGTTTTTTTATCTCATCAATCAAAATAGATTTAATACATGTTTCATAATTAGCTTGATTTTCGTTTAAATAAGTCTGATTAAACTCATTATTCATTTGAATAGAATTACTTTGGTATTGCTGGGAAAAAATTTGTCCAGATTGTATCTGTATAGGTTGCTGATTTTGGTATTGTTGATAAACTTGATTTAAATTTTGATTTATTATAATTTGATCTCCGTAGTTATAACCTGTATTAGAATTATAGTTTTGAACTTGAAAATTAGGGTTTGTTATTTGATAAATCGGAAACACGGAATTGAACGAGTTATTAATCTCAGTTACGACATTTTGGAGAGTTGAATATGAATTCCAATTAAGAAGTTCTCTCGTTTTTATCCTATTCGTTTTAGGATCTATATCCCTATTATTCTCGTTAACTCCTATATTTTTAGAAGACCTTTCTAAATAAATTTCAGGTGCTGAATAAGGAAAATTGTTTGGAAAGTAAATAAGAATCGGAATTTCATAGAAATTATTCATAAACTTGGCGTTTATAATGTATCTGATTACTATCAAAGTCTCGCTTTTGTTTCCGTTTACTCTGTTGCATTTGAAATATCTACATAATTTGGATTGATTGCATAATACTAATATTATATTTGTGATATAATCCTTTATATTTGAATTATAGCTGCATTGATTGACTGCTTCGAGAATTGCCAGCCTGTTGGATGACATTATAAAATTTATATTTATAATTTATATTTATTTATAAAAATTCTTTTTTCCTGGCTATTTTCTTTAAAATTTTTGAATGTACGTCATTTTGTTATTTAAATAATAATAAAGTATTATTTAACCGTAGGCAAACGTTTTATTTAGACCAACTTTAGCGCTGTACAGCCACAATTATGAAATAAAGCGACTCTAAGTGGTCTGCTTCTATACAGTTTTCGTTTCTTATTTTTATGAATTTTAAATTAATTTGTGGTATTTTAATAAAAATTTAAATTAATTTTTGGCTTATTCAAATTTTAATTTTATAATAAAATGAAATTAATTTTAATACATTAAAATTTTTATTTTTCTAATTCTGATTTTATATGGTTAAATATTTCGATTATTTCTTGTTCAGATATAAAAGCTTTATTCATATACAGAAGCTGTTTTAACAAAATATCCATGTCATAATCTCGAAAAATTCTTTTTGTTATAATATATTTAATAATTTTTGATTTAAAATTTTCTTTAGGTTCTTGTTCTAAAGAATTTATCTTTGTTTCATAAATAGGAAATGTAACTCTAAATTATATTTAAAAAATGATTTAATTTTATACTTTTGTTCTGTTTTATTGAAGTTAAGCAATAGGATTTTGTCAAAATTTGTGTTGGTATTTTTAGAATTATTATTAGTCGTAATTTTTAGCATTTTTCTACTTTTATTCAAACTCGATGTAGAATTGCGAGTGAAGTTTAGCAATTCCTTTTCTTCTTCTTTTTTAAGTTTTTTTCTTTCATTAAGGTGCTTATTTAAAAATTCCTCAGGATCGATATAAATATGTGTATAAATTTTTTTACCATCATCGCTTTCCAACTTTATAGAAGTAGATGGCCTCTTTGCTTTATTAATTTGAATTATTTCTTTGTTTTCTTCTGTTTTGTTTGCATCAGACAAGGAGTTTATGATTTCATTTAGTAAATTTTTATTTTTATCTTCTCTATTCTAAATAAATAACACATAATTATCCTTTCTTACCAAGATCTTTAACTTTTTACTGAATGTTTCGAGTGAAACTAATTTTATCGCACTTGTGTCTTCTTGTTTTTTAAAGAAATAAATCGGATTCGCAATTGGGTCGTTTAAATTTTTTTTTCTTTCATGAGGCTAATTTAAGTATCTATATACCTTCCCTATTGACATAATCCTTTTCTGCATAGATATTAATCTTCTGACATGTTCAAAATCTTGAAATAGTTCATTTGCTGTTCCGTTTTGCTTACTTTTTCCCATTTTAAAAGTGAAAGGAACTTTGTCATCTATGGTAGCTTTCACTTTAGCAACTCCTTTATATGTTTGTCTTATATTGTTATATTCATCTTTATTGTATATATTGTTTTCAAAACTTGTTTTATTTTTAGAAAATAATTTGGGTGGATCAATTTTTATCTCAGGCTTGGCATTCGAAATTGCTTTGTAATGGTTTACTAATCTTTTAAGCACAATATCTTTTCCTCCTACTGTCTTGACATCATCGATGGCCACTCTGTTTGCTGATTTTGCTCTCATTAAATTAAAATAATAAAAATTCGTCGAAAATAAATTATTTAATATAACTGAATAAATATTAAATATAATATAAATGATAGGTGATTCAAATACATATCCATTACAAAGAGTATATTTCGGACTCCCAATTAAATTCAAAAACATAGAAGACACTGATCTCAAATTACTTTGCTTCAAACCAGATAATTCTCAAGCTAAACAGTTCAAATACAGAAATCCAAAAACGATTACTCTCTGCAACATTCCAGAAAAGAGCAGACATGTTGTTCATACACAGAAAACTCAGACAAAAACAGTTTTGATCAAGCATGTCGAAGGGGGTTGGCCTAAGACGATCGAGGATGTCTCTGATACAAAGGAAACTCACAACTGGAAGAGACACAGAGAAAATCATGAAGAGAAGGAAACATTTGCAACTAAGGTTAAAATTCTTATAGCTAATACAACAAGCATTGCAAACCAAAATCTCAGAATGGACGTTTATGAAAATTATTTCGACACACAGGAAGCTAATTTCAACGATGATAATTTTTCAGCTAAAATAAAAACAGTTTTTAAAGATACTGAGCCTTTTAAAAGAACTGTCAATAGAATCGCTTGGAGTACAGATGAAGATCAATCTAAAATTGCAGTAACTTATAAGCTATCTAAAGGACAAGCTTTGCCTACCGGGTATAAACTTCCTTGTCTTGTTTGGGACATCCACAACCCTAACACTCCTTGTAACGTCCTCACTTATTCAAGTGAAATTGTTGTTGCTTCTTTCAATAGGAACCCTAATTATCTCGGGTGTGGATGCTCAAATGGAACAGTAATTGTTTTTGACCTCACTACAAATAAAATAATTGCCAGTAGCAAATTAGAAGACTCCCACTCTGAAGCAATAACAGACTTTGTTTGGTTGAAAACCAGATTGGGAACTGAATTCGTAACAACTAGTACAGACGGAAAAACCATGTGGTGGGATATGAAAAACATGCCCGTTATAGAATGTGAAAAACCGCTTAGACTAATAGACCCTGCTGATACTGAAAATCAAAAACTTCATTGTGGATTGAAAATCGAATACAATCCAGAGGCGGGACAGAATAAATTTTTAATTTCTACTGAACAGGGGGTTGCATTTTTAGCAAACAAAAGAAAAAATGATGCCGATATTATTTTTAAATTTTCTAATAAACTCGGAAAACATTTAGGCCCCATCACAGGAATGCAAAGATGTCCTGCAAACACAAAATTCTTTGCTACTGTAGGAGATTGGACACTTAGAGTAAAAGATTATTAAATAAATTATAAATAGATTTGGGCAGATGATTATCCTCGATCTCCTTTAATTGTATCCAAATATAATCCAGCTCTGCTTACTGATTGCATTTGGAGTACTACTAGACAAGGATTATTATTTGTTTCACGATCAGATGGTTGGATTATGGCCTACGATATCTGTTATAAGATAAACGAACCAGCATTTAGTTACAAGGTTTGTAATTCAAACTTGAACTGCGTCGCTCTGAATTCTAAAGGAAACAGACTATTGGTAGGCGATGAAGAGGGGAAAGTGCATTTAATAAAATTAAGCGAATCCTTCTACTCTCAATATGACATCGAGAACAAAAAAGAATTTATAAGCAAATTTTTGGAAAGGGAAAATGCAAGAGAAAGAGCCTTGGATGTTAAAAAGAAGCCTATAAAAGAAGATCACCATAAATTAAACAAGCAAGAACAATTAATCAAAGAAAAGATAATAAAAATAGAGCAAGAGTATTATCCTTACCTTACGAAAGTGTTCGGTGCAGCATTCAACTATGAGTAATCCACATAATTTTTTATTTCAAATAGTTTTAGGAAAAACAAATCTCTTGATAAGAAACAAGAAGAAAAGAAAACCAATGAAGAAAGTTTTAGGAAGAAAAATGAAAGTGAAGTTAGAATCAAGCAACAGGAAAGTGCAGCGAATCTCAGCAAACTTAACGAAAAGCCAAGTGATAATTTTAGCAAACGACTGTCTGATAATATCAAAGAAGAAGAAGATGGAAATATCTATAGTGTATCTGGAAAAGCAAGAAATGATCCAAACATAAGTAAAGTTTCCTCTAAAGCTAAAGAAGATCATAATTCTAGTAAAATATCAGCACCTATTGAAAAAGAAGATCCAAATGCTAGCAAAATTTCTTCTGGTAATTCAAGAGGAGACCCTAACTTAAAAAAATTATCTAGTAAAGCTAAAGAAGAACTTAATCTTAGCAAAATTTCTGGAAAGCCCAAACAAGACCCTAATCTTAGTAAAATATCAGGAAAAGCTAGAGAAGATCCCAACATTAGCAAACTCTCTGAAAAGATAAAAAAAGAAGCTAACATAAGTCAAATTTCTGACAAACATCAAAACGATTTTAACGATAGTAAGGAAGAAAACGATAACGTACCTGAACAAGATAATCAGAATTTATCTCAAGAAGAAAATGATTATCCTCGCAAACAAGATGATGAAAACGAATTAAGCCAAAATGAAGAAGATGCTTAGAATAATAATTGATTTAAATTCAATTTAAAAATTTTTATAATTGAAAATTTGATTTTAAAATTTTTTTTTAGTTTTATAACTCGTAAGGGATGTTTTTGATATTTTAAAAATTTTGATAGATAAAATTAAATTAAAGATTTTTTAGGGAATGAATAATCAGATTCCTTTTATCTTCTGTTGGAAGTTTGTTTTGATTGAACCTGAGTAGTTTTTGTTTTTTTCGAAAATCCCCCAAAAATATAAAAGAAAAATAAGCAAGTTAAAAATGTTGAAAGCATTCCAAAAAAGAAATATTTATTTTGATTAATTTGAAATTCAGAAAGAACAACAGTCAATAAATCTTCTTTGAGATTCAAAACTTCATTCTTGTCAGTGGGCTTTTTATTTTCTTCTTTTTTGGGAACGAGATCTTGATTACCCTATATGGTTATATATCTTAAGATACATAAATAAACTCCAAAAGATTTAACTCATTTTCATCAAAATTGGGTGTTGAACTAATAGCAGCCGAATTAACATATCCCAAATAGGAAAAATCTGGAGAATTATCATCGTAGATTTTAACTCTTCTAAGAACTTTTTTTGCATTTTCAGCAGGCAAATTTTGTAAGCAATTTTTAGTCAATGAAACAACTATTTTGTCAAAAACCTTCTTCTTGTCAGGTCTACTTGAATCTATTCTATTCTCTATACTACGTTTATTCTCAACAAGGTAGTTTCTAGTAAGTAACAAGCAAGCAGAGCGAACGCTATCATTTTGAGAATTCTATTCGAAAAATAGAATTTATATCTAATTTTACCTTATTTAAGTCTCCAGCTTTATTATTGCTATTAGATTCAACATTATTAGATGCTAAATGTTTAGAAAATTACATAGCTAGAATTACTTAATGTAGATCTGATAATCGACAAAAGAAAAACGATACACAGATATGTTCTCATTTAATGGGAAATAATATTAAAATATAATAATTTATTTAATATTATTTTACGAAGTTATAGAGAGTATATTAAAAGCATTATTGTTGTTAATTTTATAGATAGAATTATTTCATTGATTAATGATTTAATCTTTTCTCAATTTTCTTAAATTCTCTATTTCCGATTTGGTTAATTTAATATCATCATATTTTCTTATATAATCAACCAACTCCTCTCTTGATTCGAAATTTAATACCTTCACAATCGATGTAAGACGATTGAATTTTTCTCTTATTGATATTAAAGCCTTGGACTGAAAGAAATTAACTATCTTATTGACATCCTAGAAAAATATATTTATTATAAAAATCCTCTTACCTTTTCTAAGAGGATCACACCATAAGTTGTGAAATTTTTTAGCATCAAAAGCCTTTCAATGCAAACACCAACATAATCCGCATAGAATCCAAGAAATTTATTGAAGCTTCCTTCACTCATTTGAGATTTCCACTGCCTCAAAATTTTTTCTGTTTCTTCTATGAATTTTCCTGAAAAAGATTCACTAAGTTCCGCATTGATGATATTCCTTCCGTCTAAGAAATAATTTACCGAATTCAATAGGTCAACAGAAGATTTTATATTCATATACATAAATTCGAAAGCCAATTTCATCTTCTTGTTTAGAAAAGCTTCGTATTTGTTTATAAGAGCATCTACATCAGAAAAGGTTATATTAATCAATTCAATTTCATTCTGATTGAAGTAACTCAAACTTTGATTTATTTTTTCTTCTTCTGTTTGATCGATTCCTAATACAATTTCTCGATGATTAAAAGCTTGGGAGTTAATTATTTCAGAGTGAATAGAATTTTTCAATTCTTCCATTAGAAGGCTTATATTGTTTTTGCTTTGATCAATCGAATTTAAACATGCGATCAAGAAGAGATTACCAAACATATTTTTATAAGAAATGGTTGGCTCTTCTCTGCATTGATACTTTATCTCGTTGTATTGGATATTTTTATTTTCGGTTTTTACCAGAACTGCAGAAATTTTCAAATCAAGCAATTTCAAGAGATCTTCAGATAGTATTCCTTTTATGTTATTAATTATTGCTAGACTCATTTGAAGGTTCAAACTTCCAATCGCTCTTCTACCTGAAACTTTAAGAATGTAAAAGAAATCGTCAGTGGAAAGAAGAGTCGACTGTGCAATTTCTTCGAATTTGGAGTTTATATTTTTTTCTAAAACCGCATTGAACGTCTTACTTTCTTCCTTGAATAGTAGTAATAATTTACTTTGCATAAATTTAATTTCTGCATTTCCATATTTTTCACCAAGATCATATTGTAAAGTGTTATACTTCCTGAAGATTTCTGAAAAATTATTTAGTTGTGCAGAATTAGTTCTTGTGTTCAAAGTAAGAATATTCTTCTCTAATAAAATAGACACGAAAAATTTGAATTTCTCGAAATTTTCTATGATTGTAATTAATTCACCGCATAAAAAATCTAAATCATTACTACTCGCAAGGGAGTTTATAGATGAATTATCTTTTGTAATTTTATCTGAGAGATTTGTAATAATTACAACTAAATTTTCTACACAGCTTTCTATAAAATTAAGAACTTTTTCTATGAGCAAGTTAAAAATTTTATGGTCATTGAATTCCTTGCTGTAAAGTTGCTTTCTTTCATTTATGATAGATGCGACTTTCAAGAAAATTTTTCTTATGAAAGTTTTGACTGTCTCATTGATTTCTTTGATCTTGTTTGAATTTAAATTAATTTCCTTCAAAGATTCATTGAAATCAATCAATTTATTTCTACAAATTGCTTTTATAACAAAATTCGACATGACATTGAAAAAGTTTTCCATGACTGTTATATCATTAGTAAGTTTATATGTCAAAATCGAATTCTTATCCATTTCAGCTAATAAATTGTTACATTCTTTTAAATTGGTGTTATTTTCCGCGTTATTCAATATTTTCTTCTTCATCTCCTCGAAAGAATGTTTTAGAAAATTCAAAACATCCTGACTCTCTTTCATAAAATTTTCTCTGTAAAAATCAAACACAGATGGGTTTGTTTTAATCAAAATATTAGCTTTAAGAATGATATTAATTTTATTTTCGATTTTTGATTTTTCATGTTTCAAATCATTCAATAAATGCTTAATATGATTTTCAATTTCTAAAAGATCCAAAGTAGATTGGATATTTGTGATGCATTTTTCTCTTTCCTTTATAGGGTTAATAATCGAAAAAGCGATGTTCACTGAAGTTGTTATGATTTGTTCCAACCCAAAAACATGTTGATCTATTTCTTTAAGATTGTCGATTAATTTATCTTTTTCTGTGACGATTTCTCTGCTTGCCTCGATTTCTTTTTCTCTGGTCTCGATTAGTTTTCTCAATGTTACAGATTTTCCTTCTAGATAATCTTTCCTTTCCTGTTTTAATTTTTTTAATCTTTCATTCAACTCAGAATAAGAGAGTAAGTTGATATTGTTGTTAACGATGCTCATTTTAATTTTGAAATATTTAATTCGTTTATTTTAGAAAAATTAATGTATATTTGATTTGAATGATATTTAGTGCTAGTAATTTGTATGTAGGTATTAGAATAATTTTATAGTTATATTAATGTTAATTTAGATTATATTTAGAATAATATTTGTTCATAGTATCGACGATATTTCTAAAGAAAATTTTTATTAAAAATTCATTAACATCCTTATATGTGACTAAGACTGTATGTATGTATAATAATTAAAAATTTTCATAATTGCTCTTAACAAATTTATCAACATAACTTAATCTTTGAATTATTCGACTCTTTTAGATTATTAATAGATAATTTCTCCTATTTAAAAAATTCAATATTAGAATTGATAAACTTACCTTTATCTTGTTAAATATAGATGCGATGTAAATTTTGTATTGATCACCCATTTCAGGATCCTTCTCTCTTGCCCTTAATTCAAGATATATCGATAGATTTTTTATCGTGTCTTTTTCTAGTCTTATCAACTTCAGCTAAATGTTAGAAAAAAATTAGATATAATCTTACCAATTTTTCTAGTACTTTGTATAGTTTGTAACAAACTCTTTTCCTCATGTAGTGAAATTTAATCGGATTCGGGCCTTTTTCCTTGTCTCTATTCAAGTAGGCGAGGAATTCTCTTTTTATTATTATTTGTAGAATTTCATCTTTTTCTAATTTACTTAGCCTAATGTCGATAAAATATTCAAAGAGAATTTCACAAATGCTATCATGATCTAATGGAGTGATTATTATCCTTGACTTTACAAATTTGGTTTCTTCACAGTCTGTCTTATGCGAGTCAAAGGAAATTTCAGAAACAGAATGAAAATCTTCTTCTTGAGCTGAGTTTAACACTAGGTTTATGTGTTGATAATCTTTGATCGTGTTTGAATTTTTTGGTGAATCCGTGAAATGATTAGAATTAGTTTTTCTCATAACAGTATTTTTCACTGGAATTTTCAACTTTGGGTTCTGTGATCTATAATTTTTTGATTTAATGCAACTTTGATCTTCTTGTCTTTTATCTAGAAGTGTGGAAAGTATCGAAAATGAAGACATCTCTGTTTTTAAACTATCACTCTTAAATTCACAATCGTTGATTTCATTTTTCTCCATTTCGAAAATATTGAGAGAGTTCGTAAAGAGACTTTCAAGCATCTTCTTTCTTATTAAATTTGATAAAGAAAGAGATTTTGTAGATAAACCCTCGTTTTTGTTTATCATCAAGCATTTTAAGAAAGGTAAAAGATCTTTAACAAGCTAGCTAAATATAAAATATAAGTTACCTCATAAAATTCGAACTTATCCGTGTCTATTTTTTCTAATAAATCGTAAATTTGGTCTAGAGAATTAGACATAGACCTATTAAGATGAGACGAAGGCAACTCTATCTTAGACAAAAATAATTCCTTAATTCGCCGCTCAATATCATCTATCATAGAATTCTTAATTTTCAAATCATCAGGATTGACTCGAGCCGGTTCTTTGATTTTTTCATTCTCGCCAATCCAAGCATCGTCTGAATCAGCTCTTGTTATGCTAGTAATATTCCTCACCAAATTTAAATTTTCTTCTTTATTGATATGTCCCACAGAATTTGTCTTCGATCGTTTATAAAATTGTATATCATTCAAATGATGATTATTTTCATCCAGGAATTTTCTCAGTCGCTTATGATTCAAAAATGTTTTTTTCTTTGGTTCATATTCTGGATCTAATGATTGTGATATTGTATCATCATCGTAAATAATCTTTCTGGTAGGTGACTAGAAGAAATTTAAAAGAAAATTTACATAGTTCATGATCTGGTGGAAGGGTTTTCTATGCTTCAAGTGATTACTGAAGGTTAGTTCGCCTTTAATTATCTTATCAGCTAAGTATATTGAATTTAATAACGATTTTTTCTTTGTTTTTGAAAATTCTTCATATTTCTTCGAATATTTTTCTATTTTCGAAAATGGAATTTCCGCATGCGAAGGATCGCCGATAAAATTGACTAAAAATTTTGTTTCCTGATGAGAAGGAATCCTATCATCAATTTTACCTATCTTTAATTAAATAAAATCTTACTATTCCTGGCCACCAGGGGAATCCTTTGACCTTTGCCCAAACTACTTCTCCGACTTTTAGTTTTTTCTCCATTAAAGTTAATTATGAAAAATGATCAAAGATATTTTAATAATTCCTTTACCTGTCAATTATTAATTTTTAAATATTAAATTGCTTTCTTGACAAAATTTGCAGTTTTCAATAATTCAACTGCTTGAAGATGTTTTTAAAAATAAGTATGATTAGTAATTGATCATAAAAAAGGAATCTTTTTATCCGTTTTTGAACTATTAAAGTGAATAAACC
>Ga0169931_10007492_pt1 | contig 16161 bp, 13 predicted proteins | sample Kivu_15m_20L_FD_129675 | JGI IMG/M metagenome (GOLD analysis project Ga0169931, IMG submission 129675) | Freshwater microbial communities from Lake Kivu, Western Province, Rwanda to study Microbial Dark Matter (Phase II) - Kivu_15m_20L... | ecosystem: Environmental > Aquatic > Freshwater > Lake...
ATCTTTCTGCTCTTAATCTTTGTTTGTAAAGATGCAATTTTATACCCAAAAACTTATAGTGTAACATCTTCAAATCTGCACCATCATACAGATTGAGTTCGCCTACAGGATTACAGGCGTGAGCCCCCACTGAATAATTAATTTCTTTTATTTTATTACAATCAAACATCATCATCTTGTCCAAAACTGGTGTCTTTACACCATATTGTATTTTCTCTAAAAAGTTATCTTCATTATTGGGCGAATAGTCGCTATCAGCAACCATGTGATAACCGTTAGGTTTGAAAATAGTTATATTTTTTTTCTTCGCTTTGATTAAGAAATCAATCATATTTGGATGATACAAAAACTCGTCAGAATCACCTACTATAACGTAGTCTGCAATTCCTATACTTGTTTTCCAAACTTGATTTTTTACCATCGCTTGTATGCCATCATTGAACTGATTATTACTGTTAAAGGTAACAACATCTACTTTATCAAATGATTTTGCAACTACTACGCTATTGTCGGTAGAATTATTATCAACAATTGTTATTTTTTCGCAAAAAGTTGAATAGTGTTTTATCAAATGGGGTATTATTTCTTCTTCATTGAAGCATAAAAAATATGCATGTACTATAGGTTTGGAATTCATTTTATTTATTGATTTATTTATTGATTTATTATATTAATCCATTGTTTTATTATTTCGTCGTTTGTAAGTGTAGATACTGGCGATTCAGTTGCAGAATTTCCATTAAAGATAACTCCTGTTGACTCGCATTCATCCTTAACTAATGTTGCCACTTCGCTTAATGATGAGTGGTAAACGCATCCTATCATATCATACATCTCTTGTTTGTTTTCAAGAAATCCCATAAGAATGACCTTGTCATTTAAAAGAGGTCTTATGTTTCTTTCAAAATTTGGTCCGTAAGCTTCCCCAAAAAGATACACTTTTTCACAACCATCTTGTAGTGCTCTTTGTATAGAAATGTGTGTTTGTTTGTTTTCGTCAAATGAACCGATTACACCTGCAATTTTTTCTAGTCCTTTTTTGTCCTTTTTTATCAAATCTTCTTTCAAATTGGGGATTATACTATAAGGACCGCCGTAAATAAAATGATATTCCCTGTGTTTTTGGTTTAAAAAAACCACAGTGTCCCAGTGTTGGAATACTTGACCAACTTCAAACAGGTTTTTTTCGTGACAAGATAATATAACTTTTTTGGCTTGCGGTCTCTCATTCAAATTCAAAAAATGAGTTATCAAGATGTCTTGTTTTTCAACTTTTAAATTTTGTAATTTATTTGATTTGCACTGAGACAAATGCCAATCGTGTGGACCATAGAAAGTAGTATCATATCCATATTCATTTAAGTGATTAGTTAATTTAATTAAAGCAACAGTAGAACCTCCTCTATTAGACCAACCACTGGCTATTTTAACTTTTTTCATAATTTACATAGTATAAACTTCGTTTTTTATTTTTTCGAAAAGAGATTTAAAAGTAGGAACAAAAAAATTATTATAATCCTCAATCATCTCTTTGTCATTGCCTTTGATATCTCTAGTTTTTGATTCGAAATGGTACGCAACACAGTTAGAGTTTACAAAGTTTTTCAATCCTAAAGATTTTAATTTAATACTTAACTCAACATCTTCGAAACAATGTCTATAATTCTCATTGAACATACCTACTCTCAAGAATAAATTTTTTGGGACCATTAATAATGCTGCGGTATTTCCAATTACTGAATTTACCCCTAATGAATAGTTATAATAATTAAATTGATTTTTGTGTGTCGATACAATCAATTTATCGTCTTTTTTTAAATAGACTAACATTCCATCGTGTTGAATTGTATTATCCGAATAATGAAGTCTGGCTCCTACAGAACCCGCATTTGGGTTTGTCTTGAATGTATTCATCATTTCATATATTATGTTATTTTGTACTGATACATCATTATTACAAAAAAGCAAATATCCGAAATCCTCTGTGACATAGTTTTTAACTACATCATTGTTAATTTTACTAAAATTATAATAATCATACTCAATTAACCGTATATCCCCTAGAGTTAAAATATTTTCTTTTATTAATTTTTTTTCTTCTTCGGACGAACCAGTATCGGCGATAAAAATCTTAAACAGATTTTGATTACAATTTCTAAAAAAGGATGAAACACATTCAAATAATAATTCGTAATTATTCTTATGAGGTATAATAACAGCAACTCTTTCTATTTTTTTATATAGTTTTTCTTTTATCTCAGGAATAAAAACTTTATCAGGTTTCAAATCCAATGGTAATTTACTACCCCACTTCTGTAAAAACTGATTTTTACTAACCCAAAATTCTTCATTTGGTTGTCCAACGGATTTGTGTGTTATTTCAAATGAAGATGTTACACCAATTTTTACACCATCCAAATAATTAGGAATACAAAATCCGTGGTCATAAAAATGGAATTTTCCTATAGTTTCGTCAAACTTATGTTTTATTTTGGTCTTGTCAAAACTTATAAATAATCCATCTATTGTTACAACAGGAATTATAAATGGTAATTTTGGAGAATATTTATTTAACCATTTTTTTTGTCCATCGGGATGATGATATACTTGACCAACCATAGTCTGATTCATTTTTTCCCAATAAACACCTGACTCAGGAAAATAACAGGAGCCCGCTTTTCCTATTATAGAAAAATCAGGATTATCCTCGAAATCCCTTAATAATTTCTTTCCCCAACCTGTTTCTAATTTTATATCATCGTGACATAAAACCAAAATATTATTGGTAGAAATATCGATAATTTCATTATATACTTGTGCTAAAGATTTTTCACCATTATTTATAACTTCAATAACCTCAACATCTTTTAGTCCGCAGGTTTTTTTGAAGTATTCTTGTAAACTAGGCTTCGTAACTCTAGTACTATATCCTATCGTTATCATTCTTCAAATACTTCTATGTTATGTGTTTTATTAACTAATTTGGACCATTTACCGTTATAACGAGTGGCTCTAACAATATGATTGTCAATCCAATGATAGTTTCCTCCTCTCGGTTTGTTAAATAAAATATTATGATATTTGAATCCCCATTTTTCTAACCATTGTTTTGTAACAATTTCGTGTTCATTGGTTCTTGATGTGAAAAATGTAATTATGTGTCCTTCTTTATACCATTCATTTATGGTATCTACAGAACCTTCGTATGGTTCAACAACAGACATACGTTCAGGTTGTTCGTTTGGAACATCTTCTGTGATGGTTCCATCGATATCAATTAAATAATTTTTTAATCCGAAAGCTAATTCGGGACTTACATTAGAGTCCCGTTGAACCAAAACCGTTTGCATTTCTATCTTTTTCTTTTATTTCTTGAACTTTTATTAAATCAACCCAATCTCCGTTTACAACGGGACATAAAACCGCTTGCGCTACTTTCATTCCTTTTGTAATTGTGTAAGGTTCCTTATTTGTATTGAAGATAATAACTTTAACTTCTCCGTTATAACCACTATCTACGGTGCCAGGTGAGTTTAGAACCATCAATCCTTGATTGATTGCCAATCCGCTTTTAGTTCTAACTTGGATTTCATAACCATCTTTTATATCAAATCTCAATCCTGTTGGAATAAGCGCTCTTCCAAAACCATCAATTGTAATCTCCTCAGTTGAATGTAAATCGAATCCTGAGTCAGAACCATAGTTATATTTTGGGATTACCGCATCGGCATTTATTGTTTGATACTTAAGTTCCAAAAGTTTTTTGTAATTTGACATCTCGCTATCCAATTCCTTCAAATCAACACCGTAATTTTGTCTTATGAAATTATAATCGTATTCGTTCAGAGCGATAGTTTCATCGTCACTTATGTCCAAATCCTGTTGTAGGTCTTTGAGAGATTTTTCTAAATCTTTTAATTGTTGTGAAATATCCATCATCTAAGTTCTTTAAATTTTTTTATTACGTCAATTAATACTTTTACATCTTTTTCGCAATATTCTGCGATTTGTTTTAGTTTTGATTTTTTCCAATATGCTTCGTGGACATCTTTACCAGTTATCTCACCATCTTTAGATGAATCAACCCCCATACTTGCACACATCAAATCAAGTGAACCAATTGATGAATAAGCGCCGAACTGCCAAAGTTCTTTTGTGTCAATTGCTTTTATCTCCCAAGGTTTGGTGTCATAACTTGGTAAAATAGATGGAGGTAAAATTCCGTTGATGACCATACGTTTTGACAACATCGGAATATCAAAATTTTTCAAATTATGTCCACATAAATAAAATCCTAGTTTCCCACATCTATCCAAAAGTTTTTGTGTATTTTTCAAAACCTCTGACTCATCATCTGATGAAAATGTTTGTGACTTTATTTCACCTTTATCTGTAACGAATGATGCGCTCACACAAACAACCTTAGCAAATTCAGGTACAAGAGCGGACCTCAAACTAAACACATAGTCAAAAGATTTTCCTTCATCTTCAACGAAACGTTTTTGGAACCAATCAAAATAGTTTGAGAATTGTTCTGCCAGCCTTGGGTATTTTTCTTTACATTCATTGTAATCGTAGGTGATACCCACGGTTTCAATATCAAGAAACAAAATTTTGGTTAAGGGTATGTTCAACATTATTTTTTTTATCGACGATTAATTTATACCATTCAGCTCTTGCTTTTGTAACATTTCTCAAATCATAGGTATCTTTTACGGTTTCGTAAAGTCGCTCACCTAAATCAATAATCATATTTGGATTGTCAACCAATTTTTTGATGTTTTTAGCCCAATCGCTGTGATTTCTTGACTCAGAAACTAAAAGTGCATTTCCATCTGTAAATTGACCATTTTTAAGTGCGTGTCTCAAATCAATTGTATATGGGCCAACTTCAGATGCTATCAAGGCCTTTTTATAAAATCCTGCTTCAATCACTTTTAACTGTGACTTAACTTGGTTGAACATATGGTTTTTAATTGGTGCGATTGAAATATCAAACTTGGAATAGTTCCTCGCATATTGTGTGATATCCTTAGTCCAAACCCTTCTGTAGTTTTCATTTTTTTCATTTTCAAAAGGTTGTTCGACAAATTTATCCAAAAACAATTTATATTCAGGTGTTATGATTTGATATCTGTTTGTGAAAATATCCTCATATTTTGCCCACACGGTTTCGTGGGGTTGTATAGGTCTTTGTTTTTGTTCACCAGTTTGTTTGTTGATTTCTGTGATTGTACCTCTTATATCAAAACCACAAACAACGTATTGGATTTTATCTTGTATTGGTGATAGTTTTGAAACCATACCATCCAATAGTTGTAAATCGTGTAAGTGTGATGAACCTCCTAACCAACCGATACGAATTCTATCTGATGGTTCAGTTTTTTCTTGAAACTGAGATTCATTGGGGTCAATCGCATTTGGGAAAATCTCCACATTCTTATTAATCTTTTTAATTTCAGATGCAAACACCGATGTGGTTGTTGTAACGTAATCAGGATGTTTAAGATTTTCTACGATTTTTTCGTTAATTTTATTTTGACGTATAATGTCGTGTATAGGGTGTTCTTTACCTGGCATCCAATAGTCATCGATATCGATTATTGTAACAATACCTAGTGACTTTAACATTCTAATAATATTTGGTGTGTGCTCATACACATTACCGATATTTCTATGAATATGGACTATTTGGTATTGTCTCCAATAATTGATGTCATTAATACGTGGTTCGTAGTCAATGTCTACGTGAAAATCGTTGGGATACATGTTTTGTAACATAACGTGGGGGTCAACAGACCTGAATTTCCCTACGCCGGTTTTGTCCGAGGGTAGAACTAATACTTTAATTTTTTCAGTCATAAATTGTTATTTGGTAAAAAATATAGTTCTATTAAATTACAATATCAACACACCAAAAACAAAAAACCCCAACTCGTTAGTCGGGGCTTTTCTACCTAAAAATAATACTAAAAACTTAACTAACCTTTTTGATTTTAGTTAACTTCCCTTCAAAGATATGATTACCTACTCTGAAAGTAAAGTTATCTTTGGTTCTTTGTGTAGATTCAACTAATAATCCATTTTCTTTTAATAAATCCTCTACCGTTTCTCTAACTATTGCAGCAATTTCTGATTTATCTATTGATTGTTTTTCTATATGTTGTGGTAGTGGTTTCGTGGTTTTGTTTGATTCTTGAACATTTTGTTTTGAAGTTCCCATCAATCTTGTTGCCTTTTCAACCAAATCGTTTGATAAAGTCGGAGAAGGACTTTTTGGTTGATTAATTGGATGTTCAATCATCAATCTTTTTATTTCATCAGGTAATTTTGAATTTCTGATTTTTTCTTCGGTTAATGGTCCAGGATTTTGAGTCACAGGTTTTGCCATTTGTTGTTCTTGTAAAAATTCATCGGGAATATTATAACTAGCCGCTGGTGTTTGAAAACTTTGTAGTTCAGGGGTTGACATAGTCATTGTAGAAATATCTGATTCACTAACCTGTCCTCTCGGCATTTCTTTGTGTTTATCCATAATTTTCTTGGATATCATTAATTTTTGAATTAAGTCATTTTCAGTTCTCATGCTGTTTGGTCAAATTTTGCGTTTATTAAAACTCTTGTCATACTTTTGTCTCCATCGAAATTATAGTTAGGTCTCGGGTCAAAGAACTTAACATCCAAAGGTCGGAACATTGTAATTTTGTCCAATCTAAAAAGACGCCAACCTGGTAGTGGTTGTTTACCTTTATATGCGGTGTGTGAAGCTCCTTCATAATCCCACGCTCTTAAAACTAAGTTTCCTGCCTTACTATATCCTAAACAAACTGGTTCAATTTCTCTTAATCCTTTACCACCAGGTTCATCTCCGATATAATAAATAACACATTTATTTTGTTTGGAAATAGCATCCCTAACGGCACCCAAAGATGCCACTTCTAGTATAAGAGATTTGAGAGAGTTGTAAAGTTTCATTAACTAGTTGGTTTTGTATATGGACTTTGTGGTTTGTATTTTGCTCCTGCAAATGCCTCTTTTCTTTTCATTATATCTTCCGATGTTCCGGCATCATAATTATTTGTATCCAAAAACTGACCAGTTCCACGGCCCATATTATCACCGTCTGCCAATGCATCAGGGTTGGTGCTTGTATATTGATTTTGGTCCAAATAATCGTTGACTGCCTTTATTTTTCTTCTTTGTTCGTCCGCAACCGCAGTCATTTTGTTTGCTGGTTGTGAGTTATCAATTGGGATTCTGACTGACATATTAAATAATTTTTTTCATCAATTCGTTTATCCTTTTCAGGGTTTCTGTAATTTTTATATCGTTATTTGTTTTTTGATGTGATTTCGATGGTCTATTCATTGCTGAGATGTCATCTTGTTTTTTCCCGTCATTAAATTCATTTGACATTCCTGTGTCCGAAGCAATTTTTTTTGAGTTATGGTTGTCATCTCTCAAATATCTTAATGTTTCATTGACCCAATTTTTCATATAATCACCACCATTAAGGATATATGATTTCTCTTGAACGTCACCTTTAAATGTGTCAAAAAAATTTTTTATTCTTTTTAGTTGTTGGTAGGTCATTTGTTCCGTACTTTGTAATTCTTTGTTTCTTTTGTGCCCTTCATCGTTTGATTCAGAACTTACAGAATTAAATGAATTACGCATATGTTCACGTATCTCATTTGGGACCTTGACCTTTTTGTTATATAAATCTTTATTCACTTCTCAACATTTTGATAAGTTGATTTATTGTAATGCCTTCTTTTTCTGCCATACTTTTCAACGATTTTATATTATTTTTCAAAATTTTGGAAGTTGCGGTTTCTTTTTTCATTACCTCAGCATCATCCGAGTTTCTTTTTGATAATATATTTTCAATCATTTTTCTAACCTCCGCTTTTTGCATTTCAGATAAAGTAAGTTTTGCTATAAATCCTTTCTTATTTCTGAATTTGGATTTTTTATCTCTTTTACCTGTTGGGTCTTTTCCGAATTGTTTTGTCCTTTCTTTGGCTTCGTCGGGTTCCATCCCCATCTTTTTAACTAAAGTTTTGTAAGTTTCTTTACCGTCTTTATCTTTAGTTTCTTTATAACCGAAAGCTTCAGAATAATCTATTTCATTAACCACAGGTTCTTCTTCTTTTGATTCACCATAATAAACCCTATATCTTCTTGTTATAGGATTATTTGTTTGTCTTGTGGCAACTATCGTTTGGTCCATCGTTCTACGAGGATGAAAAGATAAATCCAAGAGTGGTGTTGATGAAGTGGCAAATGAACCATCAGGTTCTATTAGTTCATCCAGCTCTTTTTCAACCTCATCGGTTGACTTTGGTTTTTTCTTTTTTGATAATATTTTAGATATCAAAGATTTTATTTTTGGTGAATCCTCTTTCTTAAAATCTTTTTTATTATCGCTACGTCTAGATTCATTCAAAGTTTCACCGACGGAATAATACAAAGAGATTTTATCACCCATATCCCTCAGAAAGAAATAATAAGGAGCACTATAATATTCTTGATTATAATTTATCATAGTTTTTTACAATAAATACTTCGGTGTTGTGTATTTATCTATAAAAAATAAAATGGCGCAACAAAACATTAATCAATATGTTTACAAGAAATTTTATTTGGATAATCATTTCTATGATTTAAATGATATTTCGTTAGCATCAGATGAGTTGGACTTCAACCAAGAGGTTGTTTTTTCACCTTATTTGATTGCACAAACATATGGTAATAGATTGCCATTCAGTTTTGATTTGAATAGTTTAAATACAAATCAAAGATTGAGTTTGAAATTCGGGGAGTATAATTTTTATAATATATTAGTCTCACAAAATTATTACAATCCAAATGATTTGGATTTATCTTGTTTTACCGCACAAACTGCGTGTGATATTGGACTGACAGGAATCGACAATGGGTTGGTTACAGGAATGACAGGTCAAACAATTACGTTTACAAACGGACTTTTTTCTGATACAGATAAATTTAATAGATACTATTTTGATAGGAGATTAAAACTTCATCAAGTTACAGGTTTCACAAGTTCACCCAATATCAGATTTTCAGGAATATCAGCTCAAACCTTATATGAAATCGTATCAAAAATTGACCCTTATATTGGATATTACCAAGAACTATATGGGGGTTTTTATCAAGGTTTTTATAAGTTATTCGGGTTTGATTACGACATATACCCGAGCAGAACAAATAAAGGTTGGGCGGTAGAATTTTTATTGAAACCAAGATTAACAAATGAGTTTAGTGCAACAACAGGACAAACTACATTAAATGAAATATACCCCAATAATAAAGATATGTTTTTTTATATGGGGACAAGGGCTGAAAATAAATTCGGTCATCACGCAAATGGGGTTCCTTCTTCTGATACAGGTTATACAAGAGTAACCGAAGGGTTGGTTGATTGTTTGAAAACTTGTGCTTGTTCTGATACAGGTGTAACAAATTCAAGATGTGTAGATGTATATGAACCTACGGGTATTACCGTATCACACAATATTGGTTGTGGGTGCGGGTGTAATTCAGGTGTTATATCAAACATTCCTGATAAGGACCCAATTTACGACTCAATGTCAAATGCTATATCATTTAAGTTATGTGGAGAAAGTAGTAATCCGAAAATTGGTGTTAGAATATTAAGGTTTACGGGTGACTGTGAAACAACGGGAACTTGCGAAAATTCTGGTATTACATATTCTACAGGGTATACAATCGATAATTACTGCTCACCAAATGGAATATATGATTATTGTTTGGATATTAATTCCGCTTTCACATCAACGGAGCATTGGTTCTTAGTTGATATGGTTTGGGAACGATATACTTGGCTAGATACTTGCGACCTATATTTCAGAGGTGGTTTAGGTGATATTACAAAAATAGAATATTTGGATTCGTTGGCTAATAATTCCGTTTATTTGATTAGTCCACCAGTAACTCACCAAAATTTGAGTCCTGAAAAAATAGAAATAGTCCAACTAAATGAAAAGTGGTTAATTGATAAAAAATACAGAGATGGTAGATTAAAAATCTATGTGAATAGTAAAATATTTTATACAATAGAAAATATTGAAGAAATAATACCAAGAGGTTTGAATACCTATAAAGAAAGACAAATAGGGGTCCCTTTTAATATATCGTGGGGTGGCGGAACTCAAGGGTTGAGAGAAAATTTAACCTTTTCCGCGTGTCCTACTGGATTTACAAATACTTATATACAAGACCCAGAGTTGTTTCCAAATAATGTATTAAGTGGAACATCACTTTCTGCACTTACAACAAACATACTGATAGAACAAAATTTTGCCGGTACGTTTGATGGGGCAATTAGTCAATTCAGGATGTACGTCAGCCCACTGTCGGCATCCGAAGTTAAACATAATTTTTTACTATTGAAAAATAGATTTGATTTGTTTAACCCAGATTGTCCTGATTGTTACCCTGTTTGTGACACAAATGATATAACCTATGAAATACCTTTCTGTGAAACAAATGACATTACTTATCAAATACTTTAAAAATGCAACAAGTTATATTAATTGAAAGTGTAAATTTTTCGGGGGAAACGGCACAAATTACCTTTACTCCATATGGTGAGACAACCTCATTTTATTTGGGTGAACACACCTTACCATATATTTTCAGTTCAAATACTTTATCACCGCCTCAATACGTATATGGGGATTACTCGTTGTTTATAGTAAATCAAGATTGTACATATGGATTCACGGTTCCAATACCTGTCCCAACGCAAACACCTTCGCCACAACCATCAATAACAAGAACAGAAACGCCAACACAGACACCTACTAGTTCTATAACTCCAACTATAAAATGTCCTACAAGAACACCCACAGCAACAAATACTCAAACCGCAAGTATACCACCAACAAAATCCGTAACCCCGACTCAAACACAAACAAGAACACAAACACCAAGTAATACCGTTACAACAAGTCTTACACCAAGTAATTCAGTAACACCATCACTAACAAAAACACTTACGCAAACGCCATTCATAACAAGGACTCCGACTAAAACTACAACTCAAACACCAACAGAAACTCCACAGTCAACAATAACACCAACAATAACCGAAACCCCTAGAGCTACAAGGACTCCGACAAAAACCGAAACTCCAACTCCTGCTGAAACTCCAAGTGTTACAGTATCACAAACAAAAACCGAAACCCCTAGAGCTACAAGAACCCCAACTAAAACAAATACACCTACAAACACATCTACACCGACAATAACACCAACTCAGACAGATACTCCAAACATAACTGTGACACCTACAAGTTCGCCTTCTCAAACATTAACCAAAACTCAGACTCAAACATTAACCAAAACTCCGACCCCTGAAGTAACTACCACACCAACCACCACTGAAACCCCTGTAAATACAAGAACACAAACAAGAACAAATACACCAACAAATACATCTACACCTGAAAGTACTGTCACTCCTACATCTACTGAGACACCAAGGGCGACAAGGACTCAAACCAGAACATCAACATTAACACCTACAAATACACCTACGAACACTCAAACACTAACTCCAACCCAAACAGCTGGGGGCCCGAAGACAGTAACTAGAACCCCAACTAAAACCGCAACTCAAACATTAACAGAAACACCAACCTCAACAGTTACACCAACATCTACTGAAACACCAAGAGCGACAAGAACACAAACAAGAACAAATACACCAACAAATACATCTACACCTGAAAGCACTGTTACTCCTACATCTACTGAGACACCAAGAGCAACTAGGACACCTACAAGAACACTAACACCGACAAATACGTCTAGTCCAACAAATACTGTCACAAGAACTTTAACAAGAACTTTGACTAAAACTATTACTCCGACTCCATCAATAACACCAACAAACACAACTAGCCCAACAAACACACCAAGTAATACCGCAACAAAATCATTGACGCCGACTAATACTCAAACTTCAACTATTACTCCGACTAATACTCTAACTCCTACACTAACACCAACTCCGGGCGCTACAGTAACTCCTACACGCACATCAACATCGACTAATACTCAGACTCTAACTCCTACAAATACACAGACTATAACACGTTCGGTAACTCAAACTCCAACACCTACACGCACCCTAACCCCAACTAATACTCAGACTTTAACACCTACCAACACACAAACACCTGGTGGTAGTTTAACGCCAACAAATACTCAAACCCCAACAAATACTCAAACACCAACAATAACACAAACACCTGGTGGTAGTTTAACGCCAACTGTAACTCAGACTATAACACCTACCAATACTCTGACTCAAACTACAACAGTTACACCTACTATACCACAAACTTGTTATGCATTTAGTTCTTGTACTTCGGGTCTTATTTATTCTGCATGTACTATAGGATTATTAACAAATAATTCACTTTACAATGGAAATATTCTTGTATCTGCAGGTACTATAAATTCATCAGGGTTTAGGTATGGTCCAGGTTTTGCCAGCACTTCAGGTGGTTACACTATTGCGGTAGATACACAAAGTGATGGTAAAGTATTGGTTGGGGGAACTGCAATCACTGGTTATAGCGGAACATCGACACCATTACTTGTAAGATTGAATTCGAATGGTTCGTTAGATACGTCATTTACTTATGGTGGTACAGGATTGGGTTATGAAGTGGTTTGGGAGGTAAAAGTACAACCTGACGGTAATATATTGGTAGGTTGTGGTCAACAGACAAATCCGGGTAATTACCTACAAAGACTTACATCTACTGGTTCTATTGATGGTACATTCTCACTTATTAATTTCCCTAACGGAGGTACAGTACAATCGATAGAATTGAATTCTGACGGGTCTATGTATGTTGGAGGTTCATTCATTAATGCCGGCTCCGCTGATTATCATAAATTATTTAAATCAACATCAGCAGGTACAATTGATACTTCATTTAATACTGTTAATAAGTTTCCTCCAACTGTTGGTGTGGGTATTACTACACACGTATATGATGTTGAAGTATTATCTGACGGTACCGTGGTTGCGGTTGGTGGATTCACGTCATACGATTCGGTATCAACAGGAGGTATTGTTGCTTTAGATGTTACTGGTAATATACAATCAGGTATTAATTTTGGTACAGGATTCAATGGATTAGTGTTTGTGATATATGTTGATACAGATGATAGTATGTTAATTGGTGGTCTTTTCACTCAATATAGCGGTATTTCATCAAGCAAAATAATAAGACTTAATTCAGACGGTACGAGAGATACTTCGTTCAACGTAGGTTCAGGTTTTGGTGGTGGTAATGTGTTTGATATCAAAAAAGATATAGACGGTAATTTTATAGTAAGTGGTGACTTCGATAGTTATAAAGGTTCACCTTACAACGGAATAATAAAACTAGATTCAAGCGGAAATATTGTAACGTCTTTTGTGGTTAAAAGTGGTATAGGAACAGTTGATGGTATTTATAGAACGGCGTTGACTAATGATTCTACTATAAATAATAATAAGATTGTCGCTGTAGGTCAATTTACGACTTACGATGGTTGCCCAGCGTCACTGATAACCGAAATAAATAACTCAGCTACTACAGTAAATGATTGTTTCAAAGTTGTAGATAGCAAAAGTTGTGAAGTATGTTGTCCATACATTGCAACATCTATGGTTGGACCTTGTACTTGTGATGGAGGTGCAACACAGACTCCTACTCAAACTCCAACACAAACATCTACCCCAACAGTCACACCTACACGTACCCTAACTCCAACAGTCACACCAACTATTCCTTCCCTTGATTGTACATTCTCTGGTGGTACCTCAGAATTTACCGTTAACCCATAATATTTTGTAGAGTACCAAAATGAGTATAGAGTGTATTTATGAGTATGAATATAATTCAGGTTAATAATGTAACAGGAACACCACCATATAGTATTTTCATTTGTGATTTGACACTCACAACCTGTTTTTTATTGTCTGAGATACTAACAACTATTCCTCCTACAATAGAAGACCCAATACCACAAGAATTTGAGGGATTAAATCCATTGATTTTGAAGATTGTGGACGGTAGCGGTTGCGAAACATTTCAAATAGTTGATTGTACCATATCACAAACTCCAACACCTACTTTTGCTTCAACACCTACCGTAACCCCGACTATCACCCCGACATCGAATACTCCAACAGTTACTCCAACTTTTACACCCACTCCGACACAAACACCTTCCAATCCCCCAACACCAACACTGACAAGAACTCCGGCTCCGACACCTACAAATACAACTACACCAACAACTACTGTTACGTCTACTAATTTAGTACCTTCATTCATTTCTTGTTGTGGTGAATTGGTTTTCAGAGTTACTAATGGAGACATTGAAAAAATATTAGACCCTACCAAAACTTACTATGTGCAAACCTCTTCAGGTTTGAATATTTGTGCAACAATTGGATTGGGAGTTGCGTCAACTACTTTGACATATTCAGCAGTAACCGAATATGATTCACCACAACTTTGTCTTTCTGCGGAAACTGGTTCAGATATTTGTCCGACACCCACAACAACACCAACTAATACAACAACACCTACGGAAACACTTTTACCATTGTCATTTAGTTCATGCTGCGGTGGATACCTGTTCAATTTGATAGATAATCCAAACTACGTAAAAACAGTTGACCCGACTAAAGTTTATTATTTGGAGACAGATGGATTCAGCGGTTGTACAGTTGTAACAAGAGCAACTCCCCTTTATTTCTATAATTTTCAAAAAGCGGTAATTTATACAGGTTGTTCAGAATGTCTAAGTGCAACAACAGGTTCCGCCTCTTGTCCAACACCAACCCCGACATCAACAATTACTCCTACATTAACACCAACATTAACAACAACACCAACAAACACTGTAACACCTACAGAAACTCCGACTAATACCGTAACACCTACAGAAACTCCGACTAATACCGTAACCCCTACAGAAACTCCGACTAATACACCTACTTACACGGAAACACCAACAAATACTATAACCCCCACTTTTACTGAAACACCTACAACTACTCCAACAAATACGCAGACAGAGACTAAAACACAAACACCAACAAGAACGCCATCTAAAACCCCATTCCCAACTAAAACACCGACTAATACACAGACACCTGTCATAAGCCCAACACCAACTAATACAACAACTACCACACAAACTCAAACGTCAACCAATACCCAAACAATCACACCAACAAATACTGAAACTCCGACTAATACTCCGACAATTACTGAAACTACGACTAATACTCCGACAATTACTATTACCAATACACAAACACCTACTAATACCCCGACATCCACTATTACAGAAACACCTACTAATACTCCAACATCTACCTCCACACAGACACCTACGAATACGGTAACTACGACTGTTACAGAAACACCTACTAATACACCAACATCTACAATCACACAGACACCTACGAATACAGTAACTTCGACTATCACAGAAACGCCTACTAATACAGTAACTCCAACCGAAACACCAACTAATACCGCAACTCAAACAAAAACCTCTACAAATACTGTAACCCCAACTTTGACAGAAACACCTACTAATACCGTTACACCAACCGAAACACCTACTAATACCGTAACGCCAACCGAAACACCTACTAATACCGTAACACCTACAAATACCGTAACACCTACAAATACCGTAACACCTACAAATACCCAAACTCCAACAACAACTCCTACAAGAACCTCAACACTAACCCCAACTAATACAAGAACAGAAACTCCAACAAATACACCAACAAGAACATTAACACGGACTCCAACAAACACTAGAACATCGACCAAAACTCCAACTAATACAAGAACACAGACGCCAACTAACACTCCAACAAGAACATTAACACGGACTCCAACACTAACAAGAACATCAACTCAAACACCAACTAATACAAGAACTCAAACCGCAACAAACACACAAACACCTACAATAACAAGAACAGTAACCCCTACAAGAACCCCAACTAGAACAAATACACAAACTCCAACAAACACTAGGACCCAAACTGCGACTAACACACAAACACCTACAATA
>Ga0169931_10007493_pt1 | contig 16160 bp, 12 predicted proteins | sample Kivu_15m_20L_FD_129675 | JGI IMG/M metagenome (GOLD analysis project Ga0169931, IMG submission 129675) | Freshwater microbial communities from Lake Kivu, Western Province, Rwanda to study Microbial Dark Matter (Phase II) - Kivu_15m_20L... | ecosystem: Environmental > Aquatic > Freshwater > Lake...
CACCGTGCATGTGATCGTGGCGCACTGGCCTTCGCGCCGCGGTGGTGAGAAGCGCTCCATGCCCAACCGCATGGCCGCCGGTGAGCTCGGTCGCCACATCGTGGATTCGTTGCTCGCCATCAGCAGCAACGCACGCATCCTGTACATGGGCGACCTCAACGATGATCCTGTGAACAAGAGCATCACCATGGGGCTGCGCGCCACTGGCGATCAGGCATTGGCCCAGGGTGGCACCTTCTTCAACCCCATGCACGCGCCGTTCAAGAAGGGCATCGGCTCGCTCGCCTGGCGCGACTCCTGGAACCTCTTCGACCAGATCGTTGTGTCGCCCGCATTGGTGAGCGGCAACGGCGGCCGCTACAAGTACTACGGGGTGCGCGTCTACAATGAGCCGTACCTCCGCCAGGACGAAGGCAACTTCGCCGGCTATCCCAAGCGCACCTTCGTGGGCGACACTTACCAGGACGGCTACAGCGACCACTTCCCTGTGTACCTCGTACTGGTGCGCGAGGCGGATGCGAAGCGGTAAGCGCGCTGCGCTGGAGGCCCTGCCGCTGTTCCGTACAGGCTTCCGGTGAAGTGTCCGTGCCCGGTGTGGCGCCATGCGGCACGCACAGATCGATCCAATGCGCGCTTTGATCCTGCTGCTGCGCGCAGTGCCGTGGTCCGAACTGCGGCACTGAACCTTTGGTCGCGGTCGCCCACAACGCAACGAGGCCCGCCACCGCAGGGTGACGGGCCTCGCCGTTGGGTCTCTGTTGAGCTTAGTGCTGCACGCTCACCCGACGGCTGATCAGCTGGTCGCTGTTCCGCACGTTCAGGGTGTACATGCCGCTGGCCACGCCGTTCACGTCCAGCTGCAGCAGGCTGTTGCCACTGCTGGTGCGCAGGGCCACACGACCGGTGGCGTCCACCAGTTCCACTTCGCTGCGGCCCTCCAATGCGGAGAGGTCCACGAAGAGCGCGGCGGTGGCCGGGTTCGGATAGGTACGCAGTTCGCTGGCCGCCACTTCGTTCACACCGGTGCTGGCGCTGGTCTCCAGGTCACTCTCCATGCGCGGCTCCAACTTCCACTCGCTGAAGTTGTAGTTCACGATGCCGGTGACGTTGTAGTAGTTGCCCACGGTGGGTGCCGTGTCGTACATCAGGTCGTTGATGAGAATGGATCCCTGCCAGTTGCTGCCCAGCCACTGGAAGTTGTTGGTGTTGTCGGGCAGGTTGTTGCAACGCAGGTCCACCACGCGCACCAGCACACCTTCCCAGGGCTCGGTGGCGGCCGTGGCGGCAGAGAGGTTCTCAGCGGCCGGCAGCGTGTTGCCGCTGGAGTTCACCGTGAGGCTCGTTACACCCACGATCTCGGTGAGGTTGTTGAACTCGTCCACGCGGCCCACCAAGGTCACGTCATCGCCCATGGCCACGGCCGTGGGGGGCGTGCCGAACACGTAGATGCCGCTGTAAGCACCCGTGCCGTCCTGGATGAAGTAGCTGGTGATCGTGCCGCCCGTGTTGGTGACCACACCGGTCACGATGCCGCTGGTCTGCACCAGCACACCGTCGAGGTTGGACGCTCCGTCGGGCGTGGCGTTGCCCTGGATCTCAGCGATGGTGGCGGGGGTCGGCTCTTCCGGCGCCGTGGTGCTGATGGTCACATCGTCCACCACCAGGTGCTCGGGTTCAACGGTGTTGCGCAGGCTGAGGATGAACTGGCCGGCGGTGGTGTCGTTGGTGCAAGCCACGGTGAGCACCACTTCGGTCCAGGTGGGGCCGCTGAGCGTGGTGTAGCCGGTGTAGCTGCTGTAGCCGTTGCCGGGGCGTCCGTCGTACATACCCAGGCGCACTTCGCCATTGCCGCGCGCCCAGAAGCGCACTTCATAGGTCTGTCCGGCCACCACGGCCACGTCCTGCGTGCTGAAACGCAGGTGTCCTGTAGCAGCGTTGGTCAAGCGCACAGCGAAGCTGCCGCCATGTACGTTGTCGCTCACCTGGGCCATGCCGGTGGTGGGCAGGTTGGTGCGTGCGCCGTTCCAATCGGTGGGCACGTTGTCCGTCCAGGTCTCAAAGCCGCTCTGGAAGACCACCTGCGCTTGGGCAGAGAGTCCGAGGGCCACGAGGAGACCGAATGCGTAGAGGTGTTTCATGGGTCTGGGTCGTTGAAGGGTTCTTGAAGGAATGGTCACTGGATGACCACGTCGTCGATCCGGAAGTTGGTGGTCTGCCCGTTGGTGCCGCTACCGGTGTAGCGGAAGCCGATCACGAACGAGCCGTTGTAACCTGCAGGCAGTGCTGTGGAGAGATCGATGGAGCCGGAGTCCACCCAAACTTGGTCGGCGGTGGATGGGGTGGCATAGGCGCAGGGCACGTTCACCCAGTTGGCGGTGGCCAGGTTCGCGATGTTGTAGTTGGTGCTGATCATCACCGCGAAGGGATCATGACCGGCCACGCCGAAGCCCCGCTGGCTGCGGAAGGAGAGTGTCATGCCGGCGGAGAAGGTCACGGGCGGGCTGATCAGCCAGGTGATGTCCGAGCTGGCGGAGGATTGGAAGGCGGTGGCCTGGGCGCAAAGATTGCCGCTGACGGAGTAACCGCGCCAGCGGCGTGTACCCACCTGAGGAGCATTGATCCAGCAGGCGAGGTTGCTGATGTCCACGTTGGAGACGGTGGTGGCGAAGTCCTGCTGCACCGATGCGGCAGGGTCGCACAGCGTGGGTAGCGGGTCGCACCGGTCCGTGCCGTTGAGCTGCACCTCGTTGATGTTGCGGATGAAAAGCTGCATGTCGGGGTCGGTCGTACCGAACTGGCCCACCACGCCTACAATACTGCCCTTGCCTGTGGGTAGCTGCTGGTTGGCGAAGTTGGCGTAGCCGCTCGTACGCACGATCAACTCGGTATTGCAGTCGCTCAACAGACGGTTCACCGTGACCTGGTTCACAGCGTCCGCATAGGTCTGGCCGATCTCGCTCAACGCGAATTCCACTCCGGTGACACGCACCAGTTTGCCTTGCATTGCAGGTGTCACCTGGTCGATGGTCACATCCTGCGGCACCTTCTGGATACCTGTGGCTTGCTTGATCACATTGTTGTCCACGTCCACCGAGTCCAGCTGCATCATGCCCTGGTACAGGCTCAGACGCGTGCCGCGCAGGTAGATGCGGATCGAGTCGCCCTGGTACAGGCCTCCCGAGTTCAGCAGCCGTAGCTGGATGGCACCGGTATGGTCCTGCACATAGACGTTCTTATACAGGTTGCCGTTCTGCTCGTCGGCTGTGACCACCGCATATACCGAGCTATCGCCCACGAATTTCCGCGATGGGCTGCCGGGGGGAAGCTGCGCGCGCAATTGTGCTACTGTCAAAGCAGCACCCAAAGGGATGGTGCGCACAGGGGGGGAATCGAACTCCTTCTTGCAACCAGCGAGAAGGGCTGCGCCAACGGCAGCGAAGAGAAGGGGACGAAGGTTCATGCGTGACATTGCTCGAAGTGCCTTGTGATCAGAAGCTGAAGGTTACCATGACGAAGTAGTTCCGTCCGAAGAGGTAACTGAAACGGGGGGGGAAACGGTCCACATCCATGCGGTCGTAGCGCAACTGCTCGAAACCGCCGATGCGGAAATCCTGGTTGTTCAACAGGTTGCTCACCGTGGCGTTCACGGCGATGCGGTAGCCCTTCACCATCCAGCTCTTGCCGGCGAAGAAGTCCACCGTCACGTTCGCGTCCAACTTGGTCTGCGTGAGCAGCTGGTCCCACTGCGGGTCGCTCTCCACCAGGTTCTCCAAGGCCTCCGCCGTGCGACGGTCCGGGTTGGGGTCCAGGTAGATGTCGTCGAAGTAGTTGGCGTTGAAGCCCGCGAACCAGAACTTGGGCGAGTTGTACCGAAGGCCCAACGAAGCGGCCGTCTGCGGCATGCCACCCACCTTGTAGTTCTCCCAGAACACCGTGCGGTCTGAAGCGAAAACCTCCGGACTGTTGTCGCGGGTGATGGTGGCGTTCGGGCGGCTGGCGTAGCGGTAGTCGCCCAGGCCCAATACGGCCGAGGCCTGCCAGGTGCTGGTGATGTTACCCTCCAAGCCAAGCTCCAGGCCTTGGTGTACCTGGTCCACACCGGTCATCACGTAGTTCACCAACGTGAGGAATTCATCATGGTAGAAGCTGCGTGACCAGTTCTGGTCGGTGATGCGCGCATAGTACAGCGTGGCGCGGCCCTTGATGCGCGGTGCGCGGACAATGTAGCTGATGTCGCCGCTCAGGGCCTTCTCGTTCACCAGGTCAGGGATGGTGGCATGGCGCGTGCGCGGCGAAATGAAGCTGTTGCGCGGGCTCGGCGGACGCGTGATGAAGGCCGCATTGGCGCTGATGAACTGACGGCCCGTGAGCTTGTACGTGGCACCGGCCTTCACGCCCACGTTCAGGAAGGTGGACTTCTCCGAAGTGCCCGCAGAACTCTCGGGGAAGCGCCCGTTCTGGAAGCGGCTCTCGCGCCAGAAGCTCGTCGTGCTCAGGTCCAGGCCGGCGTACACGTCCACCTTCTCCAACTTCTTCTCGTACTGCGCGAACACGTCCACCAAGCGCGTGTGGATGTCGTAGTCGTAGCCGAACAGGTCGCCCTGACGTACCACCCGGTTGGGCGTGCTCAGGTCGTTCTGCGAGATCAACGTGTCGTTGAAGTCGCGATCGGCGAACTGGTCGATGTCCACCCAGAACTCACCGCCCAACAGGTCGTCCACCACCTTGAAATAGTGGGTCTTCTGCTTGTGGATGCTGCCGCCCACGGTGAGGTGTGCGTTGCCCTCCAGTTCCGTACTGTAAACCGAGTTGATGCCGATGCGGGTGGGGTCGGCACGCTGCTCCTCCACGATGTACTTGCTGCGAAGACCGGTGAGCGAACTGCCCGATCCGTTGGCGTTCTCCAAGGTGTAGAGGTTCTTGCTGTTGGCGAAGTACAACTGGTCCCAGTTGATCTGCCGTGCGTTCTCGTCGTTCTGCCACAAAGCAGTGAGGCGCGCCGCTTCGGTCGGGTCGGTCTCGGTGTAGTAGCTGGGCAGGTAGCGGTAATAGTCCGCGCGCGGATCCTTCGCATCGAACCAGTTGAGGTTCGTGAGTCCATCGCGGCCAAAGGTGTAGAACAGCGAGGAGGTGAGTTTCGACTTGCTGTTGATGGTGTAGTGGTGCGTAGCCATCAGCATCGGCTTGTGGTCGAAGCTCATGCGGGCATTGCGCTTCTCGCCGTCCTGGTAACCCCAGTTGGGGTTGTAGAAGCTGCTGCCCACCAGGTCGTAGGCCTCTTGGATGGCCAGACCCTGCCGCCCCTGGATGATGGGTGCACCGAAGCCGCTGAAGCTGATGCTGTGTCGATCGTTGATGCGTTTCTCGGCACCCAGGTAATAGGCATAGGCATCGAATGAGGTGCCGTCGACATACCCTTCCTCCGCCCATCGCTTGGAGCCCGATACGCTGAACGCCCAGCCGTTCTTCTGCATCCCCGTATTGTAGGTGGCCATGATGCGGTTGCGGTAGGCCCTGTTGGTAGAGGCGTAGCTCACCCGAACTCCCTTGCGCAGCGCGCTCGGTTGCACGTTCATCTCGGTATACCCGCCGATGCCCCCGAAGTTGTAGCGCGAGGGGGCCACACCCGCACGGATCTGGTTCCACCGTGTGATGTCGTTGAGCCCGGCCCAGTTGGACCAAGTGGCCCAACCGGTCTCCAGGTCATTCATCAGCACGCCGTTGATGCTCACCAGCATGTTCTCCGAGTCGAAGCCACGGATGCGGTAACGCGCCTGCCCGAAGGTGAAGCCCGCCGTGGCAGTGAAGATGTCCCGCGACGATTGCAGCACGCCCGAGATGTCCTGGCTGCCGAGCTCGTTGTCCAGATCACCAGCGGTGATGGTGAAGACGGGCAGCTGCGGCTCGTTCTGCTTGGTGGTGTCGGCCTTGGCGCTGGCGGTGCTGTCCGTTTGCGCTGCCAACTGCTGGCCAAGGGCAAGGAAGAAAGCGAATACGAAAGTGCGTGACACCCTTGGCGTGGTTCTGGAATGGTTCATGAGGATGGCGCCCCTGTCGGCTCCCTTCTGCAGACCACAACCCCGCCCCACCGGGAGGCGTGATGAAGAGTGGGTCTCGCGGTTGGCCATAAGGCGCTTGTGCGTTGGGCCCGCGAAAGTAAGGCCTTCCCGGTCATGGGCCATGTTCATCCCATGTTAATTCCATAGCACCGGGGCAGCGGCAGGCAGGGTGCCTCCGCCTATCTTTGGCCGCACCCCGGACCGTCCGCATCACGCGTGCCTGAACGCCTCGTCATCATACCCACCTATAACGAGCGCGAGAACATCCAGGAGATGCTCGCCCATGTAACGCGGCTCGACCCCCCGTTCGATGTGTTGGTGGTGGATGATGGCTCCCCCGATGGGACCGCCGAACTGGTGAAGGCTGCACAGGCCGCTGGGCCCGGTCGCATCCACCTGATCCAACGTGCCGGTAAACTAGGACTTGGTACCGCTTATATCGCTGGATTCCGCTGGGCCCTCGAACGGGATTACCAGTACATCTTCGAGATGGATGCGGATTTCAGTCATGACCCTGATGATCTTCTGCGCCTCTACAAGGCCTGCAGTGAACCCGGCGTGGGAATGTCGGTGGGGTCCCGGTACGTGAAGGGTGGTGGCGTGTCCGATTGGTCGTGGGACCGTGTGTTGCTCAGCTATTGTGCATCGCTATATGTGCGTGCGGTGCTCTTCCTTGGGGTGCGCGATACCACCGCCGGCTTTGTCTGCTACCGGCGCGAAACGCTCGCGGCCCTTCCGCTCGATCGGGTGCGCTTCATCGGCTATGCCTTCCAGGTGGAGATGAAATACCGTGTCAAGCTGCAGGGCTTCCGCATCGTCGAGGTGCCGATCATCTTCAAGGACCGGCGGAAAGGCCAAAGCAAGATGAACGCCAATATCTTCCGGGAGGCCTTCCTGGGCGTTCTGCAGATGCGATGGAACATACGTCGGGCCTGAACATGCGTTGGCTACCGCTCTTGAAATTCCGTCTGCTGCTGGCAACTTGCTTCGCAGCTTGTTCGGCGCCCGCTGAGCGCACGGATATCCTTCCCCGAGAGGTGTTCGTTCAAGTGGTTGCCGACATGCAATTGGTGGAGGCCCGTGTGCAACAGGAAATGACCCTGCAGCCGATGGCGGACATTCCCGCCGATGACTATGCAAGCGAGGTGTTCGTCCGGCATGGCACCGATGAGGCGGAGTTCAGGCGGAGCTTTGAACATTATGCCGCGGATAACGCGATGATGGGCGGTATCTATGAGGAGGTGATCGCTGAACTATCGCACCGCAAGGACAGCCTGCATCACGCTGCCGGACCCAGGTAGCTCACCACGTTGTCCACGGACTCCTGCAGGGGCCTGAAGGTGATGCCGATGCCTTTGGCACGGGTGGTGTCATAGGACCTTTGCGAGCATGCGCTGTGCGCCGTGTAGCGTGTCACAAGCGGGCGATCACCGGTGAGCAGGGAGCGGAGGTGTTCAATGCGCCAGGCGACGGCCAGCATCCATGGGGCCAGGGCATGCATCGGTGCCGTAAGGCCGAAGCCTTCCGCATAACGCCGGAACAGTTCCGCATAGCTGGAATGGTCACCCACCAGCAGGTATCGTTCGCCGGTGCTGCCATGTTCCATCAGTCTGGTTAGCCCTGCCACCACATCCCGTGCATCCACGAAACCGTTGCTCCCCGGCGGGTGGAAACGGCTGCCTTTGCGCAAGCGTTCCGCAAGGCTCATGGAGCTGCGCCCAAGTGCGCCGGGCCCAATGATCACAGCCGGATTGGCGATCACCGCATCCAGGCCTTCTGCAATTCCTCGTTGGACTTCGAGCTCGGCTTCGTACTTGCTCCACGCATACCCCGAGGTGTGTTCGTCCGGTGTCCATGGCAGCGACTCGTCCACCGCACTCCCTGCATGGCGGCCCATGGTGGCGGTACTGCTCACGTGGCACAGGCGGTGCACGCCGCACAGGAGGGCTGCGTTCACCACATTGGCCGTACCCAGGGTGTTGATGTGGCGCAGCATGCGTGCATCGCGCGGATCGAAGGAGACCAGCGCTGCCGCGTGGAACACCTGGTGAACACCGGTCATGGCATCCTCCAGCGCAGGCATGTCATGCAGATCGCCGTTCACCCACTGGATCCGCGCCAAGCGCCCGGCATGGTCCGGACCATAATGCCGGAAAATGCGCTCAACCACCTGCACATCACTACCCGCGCGACGCAGCGCACGTACTTCGCCATCAGCGGTGAGGTGGTGGAGCAGGTGCGCCCCAACGATCCCGGTTCCCCCGGTTACGAGTTGCATGGAGGTAAGAAGCCCGGGGCATGGTCGGTGGCCGGGGTGCGAAGATACCCGGTGCCCAGCTCCCCGTATCGGGAACCGGCTCATCGGCCCCGGTTATCTTTGGCCACCTCCTGCAGGTTACAGCAGGAGCAGGGGACCATGGCGAAGGGATTCATCGACGAATTGCGCTGGCGGGGTATGCTGCAGGACAGTACCCCTGGTGTGGAGGAGCATCTGGCAAAAGGACCGCAGCGCGGCTACATCGGCTTCGACCCCACAGCGGACTCGTTGCACGTGGGCAACCTGGTGCAGATCATGTTCCTTACGCACTTCCAACGGTCTGGTCATTGCGCTGTAGCGCTGGTGGGTGGAGCCACCGGTATGGTCGGCGACCCCAGTGGCAAGAAGAGTGAACGCAACCTGCTCGATGAGGATGCCCTGCGCCACAACGAAGCCTGCATCAAGGCCCAGCTCCAGCGCTTCCTGGATTTCGAACACCCCACCAACCCCGCCCAGCTGGTCAATAATTACGACTGGTTCAAGGGCATGGGCTTCCTCCACTTCATCCGTGAGGTGGGCAAGCACATCACCGTCAACTACATGATGGCCAAGGACAGCGTGAAGAACCGCCTGGAGACGGGTATCAGTTTCACGGAATTCTCCTACCAGCTGGTGCAGGGCTATGATTTCGTACACCTGAACAAGGCGCTTGGCTGCACGCTGCAGATGGGCGGAAGCGATCAGTGGGGTAACATCACTACCGGCACCGAGCTCATCCGGCGCATGGGAGGCGGAGAGGCCTTTGCCGTAACCACCCCACTGCTCACCAAGGCGGATGGCAGCAAGTTCGGGAAGAGCGAAGGCGGCAACATCTGGCTCGATGGCACGCGGACATCGCCCTACAAGTTCTACCAGTTCTGGCTCAACAGCAGCGATGCCGATGCACCGCGCTTCATCCGCATCTTCAGCACCCGTGGTCAGGAGGAACTTGATGCGTTGATCGCCACGCATGGCGCTGCGCCCCATCAACGCATCCTGCAGAAGGAACTGGCCGCGGAGATCACCCGGCGGGTGCATGGCGAGGCCGAACTACAGGCCGCCCTGCAGGCCTCGGAGATCCTTTTCGGCAATGCCACCGCAGACGCCCTTGGCGTACTTACCGAACAGCAGTGGCTGGATGTGTTCGAGGGTGTGCCCCAGGCCGACGTTCCACGAGAGGCGCTCATTGCCGGTGTTCCCATCGCGGACCTGTTGAGCGAGGTGGGCGGATTCCTGGCCAGCAAGGGCGAGGCCCGCCGCGCGCTGAAGGAGAAAAGCATCTCGGTGAACAAGGAGAAGGTCGGTGAGGAGCGCGTGGTGAGCACCGCGGACCTGATGGGTGGCCGGTTCATCCTGCTGCAGCGGGGGAAGAAGAACTTCTTCCTGGTGAAGGCATCCTGAAGCTCGGATGACCCAAGGCCTGCAACGGGCCTTTCGCATGCCCTCAATTCCCCACCAGGAGGTTGCAGCCCCTTACCTGGCTGTGGTCGAAGCGTCCCAGCACCTCAAAACTGCCATCGGGATGCATGCGGCCGAGGTCCTGGGTGCTGATGAAGGGACAGCTGGCGATGTTGGCCAGGTCCATTACGTCGATGCCTCCGGTGCGTCCGGCGGGGGCGGGGCTCAGTGGGTCGTTCACGTCGCGCAACCGCACCCGCATCCACGGTGGACAGCGATACAGCCCGTCCCCATCGCTCCAAGCCTGGGAGAGCAGTTCGGTCATTCCATACTCGCTGTGTACCGCAGGCACCGAGAAGGCCTCCTGCAGGATGCGGTGCAGTGCTTCGCGCACCAGTTCCGGGCGGCGGCCCTTCATGCCTCCGGTCTCCATCACCACGGTATGGCGCAATGGCATGGGATGCTGTTCCGCCAGGTCCAGCAATGCGAACGTGACTCCCAACAGCAACGTGGGCCTGCCTTCCGCTTCGGAAGTCCGCAGAACAGTGGCCAGGTCGTCCAGCCGGTCCAGGTAGGTGCCGCTCAGCGCATCCCCACTGGCTTCGATCAGTCGCTGGGCCATATATACCAGCGAGCTTCCTCCGTTGCCTTGGCCCGAACGTTCCAGGTAAGAGGGGAGCAGGGCCAGGACCCGCCATTGCGAGGGTGGTCCGTAGCGCGCGGTGAAGGATGTCATGAACGAGCGTTCATAGAGCTGTAGGTCCGGCACATGGTGACGGCTGGTCTCCGCGCCGGTGGTGCCACTGCTGGTGAAGAAGTGGTCAGCATCGAGACCCTCCAGCAGCACACGATGGCGTTTGAAGAGCGTGATCGGCAGGTGGGGTATGTCCGCCGCCTGTTCGACGTGTGCAGGATCGACCCCCAGGGCTTCCACGAAGCGTCCATAGACCGGATTCATTGCGCAGTGAAGTTGGAACAGCTCCAGCGCAAGGACGTCGATGTCCGGCCCGGTGCGTGCCGCGAATGGACGGTCCAGTAAGTGGGCTATGGAGGTGGCGGTGGACATGCGCACGGACAGGCCTTAACTTTGGAACGATGACCAAGGTTCTCCCTCCCGCTGCGAAAGTAGGACCGCTTGCCATTGGCGCGCTCCTGCTGCTGGGATCCTGCCTGAAGAAGGAGGAGTTCCCTCCCGAGCCGGTCATCACCTTCAAGTCCTTGGAGCAGTTCGGGGACTCGGCCTCGCTTCTGATCACCTTCACCGACGGGGATGGTGATATCGGCCTGGACGATACGGATACGGGGTCACCGTTCGGGCCTGGGTCCACTTACTACCATAACCTGTTCGTTGGATTCGAACGGCTTGATAATGGAGAATGGCAGGAGGTGCAGCTGGCATTGCCGCTCAACTATCGGATCCCGCGCATCACACCCTCCGGCCAGAACAAGGCGCTCTCTGGAGAGCTCTCCGTGGCCCTGAAGCCTTGGCCCATCATTCCCAACAGTGCAGGGGATACGGTGCGGTTCGACGTGCGACTTGTGGACCGTGCGCTCAATGTGAGCAACGAGGCGGGCAGTGGCCCGGTGGTGGTGGAGTGATCACATCTCCCCGGCCATCGCCTCGGAAACGTTGATCACGTGGTCCCCGATCTTCTCGCAGGAGGAGAACAGATCGTTGTAGATGAGGCCGCTCTTGACGTTGTAGGCCCCCGATTCGATGCTCTTCAAGTGTGACCGCCGCAATTGGTCGCGCTTGGTATTGATGCGCTGTTCGGCCTCCACCGCTTCGTCCAGGAAGACCTGCTCGCCATCCACGTCCAGGTTGCGGTGCATCACCTCGAACGCACGTTCCACCAAGGTCATCATTTCAAGCAGCTGTTCCCGCTGTTCGGGTGTGAACCAAAGGCGTTCGGCTCGTTTGCGCTCCATGGCCTTGCCCATCTGGAAGAAGATATCCCCTATCCGTTCAAGATCTCCTACAATGGCCAGCATGCCCTGTATGCGCATTGAAAGTTCCTCGTTACGCACCTCGGTGCTGGTCTTGGTCAGGTACTTGCCCACTTCCACCTCGATGCGGTCGGTGATCTGTTCATACTTGGCCAATCGTTGCGTGATGAGATCACACTGCTTGGGCTCGGTGGTGGTCACCAGGTCCTGGACCATCCGCAGCATCTCATGGGTCATGCGACCGAATTTGGAGATCTCCTTGCGGGCCTCCATGAGCGATAGCTCCGGTGTCAATGGGATATCGGCATCAAGGTATTCCAGGCGGTATTCCTCATCCATCTCATTGCGCGCCGGTACCATCCAGGTGACGATGCGTTCAACATACGGGATGAGGCCGATGAGGAGCATGGTGTTGAGCACATTGAAGGAAATGTGCAGCAGTGTCAGGGCCCACTTGATCGAGCCTGCGTCCGCATAGGGCGATGCACTGAAGGATGCTGTGATGTAGCGATCAATGAGGTGCAGGTAGGGATGGAACAGGAGCAGGGCCCACGAAGCCCCAATGAGGTTGAACAGGAGATGTGCGCGGGCTGTGCGCTTGGCCCAGACATTCGCAACAAGTGCGGCGATATTGGCGGTGATGGTGGTCCCGATATTCTCGCCGATCACGAGGGCCGCCGCCATATCGTAGCCGATGGTGCCATTGTCGCACAGCACCAGGGTAAGCGCAATGGAGGCGCTGGAGCTCTGTATGATCATCGTGAGCACAGTGCCCACCAGGACGAAGAGAAGCACCGAGAGCATGCCCATGTCGCTCAGGTCACGGAGGAAGGCCAGCGCCTCGGCGGAAGGCTGCGGGATCGATCGCTTCATGAATTCCAACCCGAGGAAAAGCAGCGCCACACCAATGAGCAGTTCGGACAGCGCCCTGGCGTTCGCGGTTCGCAGGAAGAGCAGGGGGAACGCCAACCCTACGATGGGGATGGCCATGTTGGTGATGCTCAGGTCCGTGAAGACCGCCCAACTGAAGAAGAGCGCCTTGATGGTGGTGCCGATATTGGCACCCATGATCACGCTGATGGCCTGGCGCACGTTCAGCAGGCCCGCATTCACGAAACTGACCACCATCACCGTGGAAGCACTGCTGCTTTGGATCACCGTGGTGCTCACAAAGCCGGTGAACACTCCCATGAAGCGATTGGCGGTCATTGCCCGGAGAAGGTTCTTCAGCCGTCCGCCGGCAACCTTCTGGAGGCCTTCACTGGTGACCTTCATGCCGTGGATGAAGAGCCCCAGTGAACCCGCAAGGGTGAGGAATTCGAGTAAGCCGAACGACATGCGGGATGCTGCTATGGCAAAAGTACCACCTTCCGAGCGCGACACCACGACGGACAAGGGCGGCTGGGAAACCGAACGGAGGTCGCGGGGTCTACCTTTGTACGACATCCGAGCACCTGCATAGCATGGCCCAACTATCCCCCCGTCAGGTCAGCGTGATGACCAGCCTTGTGGTGGCGGTGGCCGGTGGGCTGCTGGTGGCGGTGGCGGCTTCCCCCATCGGTGAACAGGCCCGCTCCTGGGTGGCCGTCATCGGTGCCGGGCTGCTCTTCGCGGTGGCCTATGCGGTGTTCTCCTTTGGCATTGAACGGTTCATCCACAGCCGCATCAAGGCGCTTTACCGCACGGTGCATGATCTGCGACGGCAGCGACCCGGCAATGTGCTGCGCAAACGGGATGGGGACATCCTCGATGCCGTCAACGCCGAGGTTGCCGCCTGGGCAACGGAGCGACGAACGGAGATCAGGGAGCTCCATGAACGAGAGAAGTTCCGCAGGGAGTTCATCGGCAACCTTGCACACGAGCTCAAGACGCCCATCTTCAACATCCAGGGCTACATCCTCACACTCCTTGAAGGGGGGCTCGAGGATGAGAAGGTCAACCGCGACTTCCTGGAGCGCGCATCCAAGGGGGTGGACCGGCTCACCAAGATCGTGGAGGACCTGGATCTCATCACCAAGCTGGAAAGCGGTGTCATGGATCTCCGAATGACGCGGATGGACCTGCGCGAACTGGTGGTGGATATCATCGGGTCCATGGAGATATCGGCGCGGGAGAAAGGTGTGCGCCTGGTGAATGAACTTCCCGCTCCGACCATGGTGCGCGCCGATCATCACCGCATGTCACAGGTATTCACGAACCTCCTTGGCAACGCGATCAATTACGGCAGGCCGGGAGGCAGTTGTGTGGTGCGCAGCTATGTATTGGGCGACCAGGTGGTGGTGGAGGTTGTGGATGACGGCATCGGGATCAGCGAAGAGCACCTTCCCCGCCTCTTCGAGCGCTTTTATCGCGTTGGCAAAAGCCGTGCGCGCAACGAGGGCGGCAGCGGACTCGGCCTGGCCATCGTGAAGCACATCATCGAAGCACACGGACAAGGCATCACCGTAAAAAGCACCGAGGGCGAGGGAACGGCGTTCAGCTTCACGCTGGAGCGTGCGTGAGCGCTAACGGATGGCCTCCTCGTAGGGAACCACCTCGTGCTCGTTGTTGATGCTGATGCGCGGGATGTCATCGAAGAGTGTCACCTTGCCGGTCACACACACGGTCCTGTTGAGCAGGTAGGTCTCCGGGTCGTAGCTGAAATTGGGGCCATTGTACTCCCAGATGGTGGCATAGAAATCCTGGTCCGGATGCAGGCGGTCGAAATTCAGGTAGATGGCCTTCGCCTTGGCGGTCTTGCGCGCACTCACCACCGTTCCGCAAACGGTTACGCTGCGACCGATGTGATACTTCGCCTGTACGGTGTTGTACATACCCTTGGGAAGGGGTGCCTTCAGGGGCTCGCGCTCTGCTGAAAAGGGATCGCCCATCGCGTACCATGCCTTGGGTTCGCGCTGGGCCTCGATGCGCGTTTCAATGGCATCGTCAAGCGAATGGAAGAAGTCGATGCCGGTGACCTGCTCCACGCTGTCCACGCTCACCGCATAACTGATGGTGGGGTATTCGTTGGGCGCATTGGCCTGCAGGAATCCGAGCGCTTTCGGCGCCGGTCCGTCCAGATCGGCGATCACCTTGAAGAACCGCTCCGGTATGCTCACCTCATTTAGCCGCCCCTCGTTGCGCATGGTGGGCAGTCCGTCGCGCAGCACCGGACCGGTGACAACGAAGACCCGCCTGCCGCTCAGGTTCACATAGCGGCGTACCCAGTCCTCCAGGTCCGCCCACGACTCCCGATTGAGATCCGGCACTTGAGGACTTATGTTGCTGTATAGGTAGGTGGCGGCAAGGGCTTGCTGGTTCCACCGCATATCCGCACTGGGCACCAGGTGGCCCCGGTCGTAACCGCTGTGCCAATAGTCCGCTGTTACCGCCGTACCGGTGCGTACCAAGGGGTCGGGCAGGAACGTATCGATCCGGGCCAGGTTCCCCTGTGTCAGTTCGGGTGAGGCGATGTGTACAACCCAGCGCGCCTGCTCGTGCTTCTCGTCGTAAACCAGCATGTGCCCCGGATGCTCGATGACCTCTTCACCCGGCCTCAATGCGGGCAGCCCCATGGCGAGCAGGTCGATCCTGATGATCGCGAGCTTGGCGGAATCGATGCGTTCCTTCAGTCCGTTCCCCGCCTCGCGCCAGGATCCGTACAATACCTCCAGTTCCCTGATGTGTTCCTCGAGGGCGGGTCTGGTGCCCGGTTGCGCGAACATGCAGCCGAACAGGGTGATGTGAAGGAGTGCGGTCAGGACAATTCGGAGCATCGAGCGGCAAGATAGGCCGACCGCCTCAATGCAGGCTCGCTGCCAGCTCCCGCAGGGCTTCATCCAGCTGCCCACCCGCCCCGGGATGCCGCATCGTTCCTTTCAGTGGCAGGGCATCCAACGCCTCGCTAAGCCGTAACTGCGCCTGTGCCCTCACCACATGCATACCCAGTGAGGCATGCAGCCGTCCAAGGTATTCCTGCTCAGGTTGCCCCGGAGTGGGGACCAGCAGTGCCTGCCTGCCGATCGCCTCGAGGTCCATCAGGGTGGTATACCCCGTCCGTGTGATGATGCGTCCCGCGTGCAACAGGTGGGCGTTCAGCTCATCGCCTCCCATGTGTGGGACAGCGTGCACGTTACCCAGCCGCTGTTCCTCCGTGGAACCTGGCATGCCGCGCACCAGCAGGTGATATCCCTTGATGTGTTGCAGCTGCTCGAGCAATCGCTGCTCCAACAATGTCCGCTGGGGCTCCGGTCCACTGATCACCGCCACCACATCATAGATCACAGGGGGGGCGGCGGTATCGTGTCGCATGCGGCTCAGCGTACCGATGTAGCGGGCGTTCCGGGGCATGTTGTCCCCGTGCGAAAGTTCGCCGGCCAGTCCGGGGGCTTTCTGGTGGTCCACCACCCAGCAGTGATCGAACGCGGAAAGATGCCCCCGGTTGATGCGCCGCAGGAAGCCTTGGGCCGCCGGAGTGAACG
>Ga0169931_10007494_pt1 | contig 16159 bp, 8 predicted proteins | sample Kivu_15m_20L_FD_129675 | JGI IMG/M metagenome (GOLD analysis project Ga0169931, IMG submission 129675) | Freshwater microbial communities from Lake Kivu, Western Province, Rwanda to study Microbial Dark Matter (Phase II) - Kivu_15m_20L... | ecosystem: Environmental > Aquatic > Freshwater > Lake ...
CTCACCGTGGGTGTGCTGGCAGGGATTTCCGTCACCGTCACGCTCGCACTGCTGCTCACACACGGTGCTGCCCCCGCGATCGTGTAGGTGTACACGCCGGGGTTCATCGTGGCGGGATCATACGTCCCGGTGCTGGGGCTCGGTCCGCTCCATGTGCCGCCCGTGGCCGGGGAGCCGGCGAGGAACGCCATCAGACTTTGTGTCGAAGCGTTGCCGCACACGGTCATCGAACCGCTCGTGCCCGCGCTTGGAGGAGGTGCCACGATGGTGATGGAGGCCGTGGTACTGAACGCTCCGCACCCGCCCGCAGCAGCGATCGAATAGGTCACCGTGTAGGTGCCGGCCGTGCTCGCCGCCAGGATCACGGCGCCAGTGGAACCGTTGATGGACAACCCCGCAGTGGATGAGAACGCGCCGCCTGCCGTGCCCGATCGGGTAACGCTGGCCGCTCCCGCATTGCTGCAGTAAGGGCTGCCGGTATAACTGATCGTCGCCGCAGGGTTGGCCGTGATCGTCACCGTGGTGGTGGCGATGAATGCCGGGCAGTTGGCCGTGGCTGGTATGGTGTAGCTCACCGTGTAGGTGCCAGGCGTGCTCGTTGATGGGTTCACCTTGCCGTCACCACTGTTGATCGTCAGACCTGCAGGTGCGGCGGAGTATGAACCACCACCATCGCCCGTGCGGGTCACGTTCTGGTTGCCGAGCGTGGTACAGAAAGCGGTGGCACTGTAACTGATGGTGGCATTCGAGTACTGCTCAATCGTGATCGGAGCTGTCTTGCTCGTTGAAGGGCAGGCGCCGATGGCCGGAATGGTGTAGGTCACCGTGCGGTTACCGGGTGTGCTCGCCGCCAGGTTGATGGCACCCGTGGTCGCGTTGATGGAGAGGTCGTTCCCGGAGAATGTTCCACTGGAGTAATCAGTAAGCGTTACAGCAGCGGTGCCCTCGTTCGAGCAGTAGGGGGTTCCGGGATACGCGATCGTGGCGGTTTCGGCCGCTTGGATCGTCACCGTGGTGGTGGTGGTGAACACCGGACAGCCGTTCGCAGCCGCGATTGTGTAGGTGACGGTGTAGGTGCCCGGCGTGCTCTGGTCAGGCTTCAACTTGCCGTCACCGGTTCCTACCCATAGTCCGGCCGGGCTCGCGCTGTACGTGCCGCCGCCATCGCCGGTCCTGTTCACGCTCTTGTCACCATCCGTGCTGCAGAATGTCGGCTGACCATAGCTGATCGTGGCAGAGGGCATGTGCGTGATCGTGAGGGGCGCAGTGGTCGTGGTTGAGGGGCAAGCGCCGATGGCCGGAATGGTGTAGGTCACCGTGCGGTTGCCGGGCGTGCTCGCCGCCAGGTTGATGGCACCCGTGGTCGCGTTGATGGAGAGGTTGTTCCCGGAGTATGAGCCGCCCGAGAAGCCGGTAAGGGTCACCGCAGCGCTTCCTCCATTGGAGCAATAGGGCGAACCGGTGTAGGCGATCGTGGCGGTCGGTGCCGCGTTGATGGTCACGGTGGTGGTGGTGGTGAAGACCGGGCAGCCATTCGCGGCGGGGATCGTGTAGGTCACGGTGTATGTCCCTGAAGCGCTAACTGACGGTTGGATCCTGCCGTTCGTGGCGTTGATGGATAGCCCAACAGGCGAAGCGCCATAGGTGCCGCCCGGTGTACCCGTGATCGTTACATCCTTATCGCCGCTTGAGTTGGTGCACCAAGGCGATCCGCTGTAGCTGATCGTGGCCGACGGCGCCGCGGTCACCACTTGCTGGAACACGCTGCTGTATGCGTTGCCGCAGCTGGCGGTGGTCAACAAGGCGCGGTAGAAGGTGGTGCTGGTGAGCGTGCCCAGGGTGAGCGTGCTCGTCGTATTCGCGATGGTGGTCCAGGGCCCGGTCGCCGAAGGACCCGATTCCCATTGAGTGATGGTCCCGATTGATCCGTTCAGCGTGAGCACGTTGCCCGCCGTGGTCGAACAGATGGGCGATGTCCCGGTGATCGTTCCGCCCACAGGCGCAGGCAGCACGGTCACATCCCTATTGTGCGCATAGGTGCATCCACCTGCGGCCACGGTGTAGGTGACCGGATAGCTGCCCGCCGCGCCAGGCGTGAAGATGCCTGCCGAGGTGATGTGCGCCCCACCGCTCCAGGTTCCGCCAGAAAAAGTGTTGCTCAGATAACGGAGCGCATCCAGGTGGAAACCGACCAAGAGGCCGGAGCTATGCCGCTGCACCTTGATGAAGCGCGCGTTCGCCGGGATAGGGTAGTTCGTGTTTATGAACGAACCACTGGTGGTGTTGTAGGTGCTTGCTGCGCTCCACGTGACCCCGTCAAGCGAGCTGTAAACGAGCATGCGTGCTTGCGAACCAGCTGTCTCGCTGCGCCAGGTCAGGATCGCCGCTTCACCGGAAATAAGTGTATCGCCCATGTCCAGTACTTCCCAGCCGTTCACGGTGTCGAAGAAGGTGCCGAGCCCGTTCGGAGCGCCGACCGCATCTTGGGGCGACGACACGTTCGCACTGGAGACCACCGAGGCCGCGTAAGCCACCAGGTAGTTGTTCAAGTCGACCGGGCCGGTTCCCGAGCAGAATGGCCCCGGCTGCGCGAAACGCGCAGGGTTGTTGCTCACGCTGCTCCATACCGGATCGGTGAAGCTGGCGGTGAAGAGGTCCGTACCGTTGGTGCCAGGGTAGGTGTTGGTGCCGAGCGTGAGTCCATCCTCGTACCAGCCACCGGTGATCACATTGCCATTGCCTGCGGTCGCGATGGCCAGGGGACATTCATCACCCGTCGATGCTACTCGTTGATACCATACTCCCGTGCCGTCGTTGTTGAAGCGCGCGATGCAGATGTCGTCATCACTCCCTCCGTTCATCACCGTGCCACCATCCGTGGTCACGGTGCCGGAGACCATCCCGGCCACATGTATCTGACCGTTGCGCCCCACCGAAACGTCGTAGCCAGTGGTGCCGTGCGAGTTGGAGCTGGAGGCGGTGCGCACCCAGTTGGCGGTGCCTGTCGTGGTGCTCAGCGAGGCGAGGAACCAGTAGTCGTGCACCCCTGGGATAGTGCGCGTGATGCCGCCAGGGAATACGGAACTGTTGTGGCTGTGACCAGTGATGTACACGCCGCTGCAGTGCACGGTCACCCCGTTGCACTCGGCGTCCGCATCGCTGGGGTTGTCGATCATGCGCGTCCACACGGGTGTGCCGCCAAGGCTCACCGCCGAGGCGAACAGTGCGTTCACGTTCGTGGTGCTCGCGCTAGTGACCGTGTTGCCAAGGTTGTTCTGCCATGCCATGGCATTGCCTGCCGTGCTGCCCACCACGTACACGTTTGAGGCATCTGCGGCGATACGCTCTGAGAGAATATCGTTGTTCGATACCCCGGTGAGCGACCAGTCCAGTGTTCCTGTTAGTGAGTACGCGTTGAGGAAAGCATAGTATCTGCCTGGAGTAAGTCCTGCAATGGACGTAGCACCGATGATGGCCGGATTGTGCAAGTAGCTGCCGTATGCCACTACCATGTTGCCCGCGATCACTACGCCCGTGCCTTCGTCGTAGCCCGGTCCACTTATCCTTTGCGACCATTGATAGTTGCCATTCGCGTCGTACGCGGCTACAAAGGCATCGGCAGTTCCTGCATTCGTAAGGCCCAATCCGGAGATAGGCCCGCCATAATATCCGGTGATCACCACCAGGCCGGTTGGGCCAACGGCCACACCTTGTGCACCATCCTCTTGGCTACTTCCGATGTTTCGGCTCCAGATCAGGTTGCCGTTCGGGTCCAGCTTGGCCAAGAAGGCATCCACGCTTCCGCTGTTCGTCGCCGGCAAGCCGTAAGGCGCGCCCGTGGCGGCCATGGCTTGGTATGCACCTACGACATGGATGTTGCCCGTAACGGGCTCAATGACGATATCGCGCACATACTCCGAGCTGCCGGCATCCTGGGTACGGGCCCAGTTCCAAGTGGGGCTTTGTGCCTGCGCAAGGCCAAGCGGCCACGCCAGTAGAGCAGCAATGATGAAGGGCACGAAGCGCGTCCTTCCTTCCTGAAGCCGGAGAGTTTCGGCCATTGGTCGGTTGAATTCAGGCCTTCATGGGGTGTCCAGTACCAGTTCAGCTTGGCGGCTCAAACGGGGAATTGGCCTCGCGGGTTCCATAGCCCGCTGGGCGCCATCCGGCTCTCCGGGCGTTACCATTGCCAGTGGCAGGCATTGCTGGGCATGGGTATGGACAAGGAAACCGAGGAGATACAGTCCGCAGCGGCAGACCCGCGCAGGTTCACGGTGCTGTATGAGCGGTACTTCGGGGAGGTCTTCCGCTTCATCCTCCGCCGCTCCGGCAATCGTGAGCTCACGGCCGACCTCGTGCAGGAGACCTTCCTCAGGGCCATGCTCGCCCTGCCCAAGTACCAGCATCGCGGCCTGCCCTTCAGGGCCTGGCTCTACCGGATAGCCCTCAACGAGCTGCGCATGCACTGGCGCAAGAAGAAAGAGGTGCTCATCGACCTGAGCTTCACCCAGGTGAAGGGCCTCAGTGAGGAGTTCGACCTGCGCCTGGACGAGGATGACATGCAGCGCCTGGCGAAGGCCCTCTCCAAGCTCGACGAGGCCCGTGGACAGCTCATTCAGCTCCGCTACATGGATGGCCTCAGTTTCCTGGAAGTGGGCCAGGTGCTCGGCATCGGGGAGGATGCCGCCAAGATGCGTACCCACCGGACCCTTGCCCAGCTACGAACCTACCTTGCTCCACGCGCATGAAGCCGCGCTTCCGCATAACGCCTCAAGGCGCTGGACACGAGCCCAGTGACAGCGAACTGCTCCGCTATCGCGACAGCGGCAAGCTCTCGTACAATTACCAGCGCGGCCGTGATCTGCTGCACCGCAGGCCCCTCTACAGGGACCCCAAAGCCTTCCTCGCCCTGCTCCTCATCGTGCTGCTGGCCTGGCTGATCAGTGAAGGGGTGCTCGATGGGCGCAAGGACCCGGAGCCCAAACCTCCTGCGCAGGGCACTCCATGAAATGAAGGAGCCGCCCGGCCCTTGGCACGAGCGGCTCCTTATTCGTCATCCGGTCTTAGTACACGAAACGCCGGGCCGTGGGGCCGAAATCGGTGCTGGCGCGCAGCACCTCCATGCCGGAAGCCAGGCCTGACAAGGGGATCCGCTCCACTACGCCCCACTTGGCGCGGCGATGCACCAAGGGCTGGCCAGCGGCATTGAGCACCGAGAGCACCAGGGTGCCAGTGCCGTTCGGCGAGGTGGTCACGCGCAGTTCGTCGCCCACCACTTGCATCATGGGGATCACATCCTGGAACGCCGGGCCGCTGCTGCTCATCAGTTCATCGGTGCCCCCGGCGCGCTGCTGGCCGTTCAGCACGATGCTGTACGCGCCGTCGTTGTCGCTTGTCCAGGCGTCATCGGCCACGGTGGCATCGGCTATGGTGCCTGTCACGGGCAGGCGGATGAGCCGGTGATCCTCGTTGGCCAGCCAGCCTTGGTGCGAGACCGCCAGGCTGCGCGTGCCAGCGCCGTGGAAGCGCTGGTAGGTGTACCCATTGGCCGTGACCTCACCGCCCACCTTGGCAACGGGAATGTTCTCGAGCAGTTCATCCGTTTGCACGATGGCGCCGAGGCTCGCGCCGTTGGCGGGCCAGCGCAGGGTGAAATCGATGCTGCTCACCCAGCCGAAGTAGTCCTCCTCCGGGGTCAGCAGCACATCAATGAAGCCGTTGCCGGCGTTCACGGCCGATGCGCGCGTCTGAGGCACGGGGCTCTGGAAGAACGTGCCCGTCTGCGGCGAACCGTTCAGCGAAACGTAGAAGTCGCGGTTGTTGGCGGCGGTGAAGGCATCGTTGCCCAGGATCACTTCCACGCCGGGCGTGAGCACGTCCAGGGTGCACACCGGGTACTCCACGCCGCCCAGCCAGAACGCGCCGAAATCGCTCATGGGCACCATGGCCACGGCATTGAAGCTGCGGTACAGGAATCCATTGCCTCCGTTGATCAGGTCCACGGTGGAGACTGGGAGGTACTCGCTCTGCGGGTACACCGGCGCCACAGGCGTGAGGGCCGGGCCGAACTGCTCCTGCCAGCGCAGGGTGAACACCAGGTTGCTCGCCATCTGGTTGAAATCGGCCGTGGGCCTTACACGGATCTCCAGCTGGTTGGCGCCATTGTCGACCAATGCGATGTCGACGGTGGGCAGTTGCTGGGCGCTTGCCGCGGCGAAATGGAGGAGTGCGCTGAGCGCAAGGAAAGGCTTCGGATTCATGGGCCGTTCAACGCCGACGGCCCCGGACCGGTTACCTCAAGGCGATGTGCGCAGGTACACGTTCGCGCGCACGTTGGTGGGTGTCGTCCCCCCAACGGTCAACAGGATGGGGTCGCGGTCGTTGTCATTGCCCACGTACCGCACCTGGCCATCCATGTTGGTGTCCTGAGCGTGATAGCCCGAAACGGTATTTGTGGGCACGGCGCCGCCGATGAGCAGCAGGATCGGATCACGGTCGTTGCCCGCCCCCGTGTACTGCACTACATCGTTGAAGCTCACATCGCCCATGCGCAGGGCGAGCACGCCGCCCACGGTGACGCGGTCATCGGCGCCGCCATGCACCGCTAACCACGCGAGCGTGAAATCGATGGCGTTGGCGATGGCGCTGATGCCGATGGTTCTTGGGGCGGCCGTGACCACGCCCATGTGATTGCGGTGCAGCACAGCGATGTGGTAGCTGCCGGTGGGCTTGGGGAATTTGGGTTCGTTCCCATCCAGGTCGACCACGTCGCCATCGGCTTGGAGCAACAGGTAGCGCGTGGTGATCTCCTGGGCGGCATCGGAGGAGGAGCGCAGCTCGGCGACCACCCAGTCCACCACGGCGTCAGCACCTGTCACGGCAAGCAGGGCGGCTGAGGTGGTGCTGCCTTGCGCCACGGACCCTGCCGCAGGCGCATAACCCAGTGCAGTGAATGGCTCAACTGTGGGCACGAGTCCAAAGGCGCGCAGGTCGTCGCGCATCAGGCCGGTGCCGGCATCCAAGGGGCCTTGCAGCGCCATGCGGATCGGGATCTTCACCTGTTCGCCCGCGCAGATGCAGGTGCCGTTGGTGGTGATGCGATCGTTGCCGGAGAGCGGGTCGCCATCGTTGCAGGGCGCGCCGGGGAAATTCAAGGGATCGGCATCGTCACAGTCGCCGGGCGGTGCGAATCCGGTTGGCGCCGTGCAGAGCGGACCAACGATTCCAGTTGTCGAGCCGTGACCATCACCATCAGCATCGGGCGACCACATGCTCGGAGCGCCTAATTCCGGGTCACTGTCATCGCAGTCGGAATCATCTTCTACAAAGCCAGCCAAAGGCGTACAGCTCATCACCATGCCTGCGGGATTTCCGAAGCCATCGTCGTCGAGGTCGGGGAAGTACATGGTGGCATCGGCGATGTCCGGGTCCGTGTCGTCGCAATCCAGGTCGTTATCCGCGAACCCCGATGGCTGGTCACAGGCCTCAGTGGTCACGCTGGCATCGCCCCAGCCGTCGTCGTCCAGGTCGATGAAGTAGGTCTGCGGCGCGCCGATGGCGTCGTCGGTATCGTCGCAATCGTCGTCGTTGGCCACAAAGCCCGAAGGTGCTTCGCAGGCCGATACGGAGCTGCCCGCATCACCGAATCCATCCTCATCGGAATCCGCGAACCACGCAGTAGCGATGCAGTCATGCACCCGCGCGATGCGATTGCGGGTGGTGCCGGCATAAGTGGTGAAGAAACCGCCGATGTAGTGCTTGCCGCTGCTCGAGGTGCGTATGACGGAGACGAATCCATTCGGACCCGCAGCGGGGGCGTAGCTCATGTCCCTGGAGCCATCGCTGTTCAGGCGGCACAGGTACGGAGCAGCGCTTCCGTTGAAATCGGTGAAATCGCCCATGCACCACAGCCGATCACTCACAGCAGACGTCAGCCCGAAGATTGACCCGTTGAATCCCGTGCCCGGATTGAAGGAAGGGTCGAGCGCTCCGCTGGGGAGCAGGCGCGCGATCCTGGGCACCGCGCTGCCGTTGTAACTGGTCAAGGCGCCGCCGATGAGCGCGAGGCCCGAAGGGAGCGTGAGAATGCTCTGAACGGGCGATGGCCCGGGTGGCGCTGATGCCCCAGTACCCGGATCGAATGTCGCGTCCAGGCTTCCGTCGCTCTGCAGCAGGGCCAATCCGGACCGTGCCTGGCCTTGCACCGTGGTGAACAGACCGGAGATCAGCACCCGGCCATCCGAATAGGCACCCAAGCGCTGCACATTCCCGTTGATCGTATTGAGGGTGGAGAACGTGGGGTCCACCGAGCCATCGGGCATGAGCCGCACAACGCGCTGCGGCCAGGGCGCGCTCATGCCCAGCATGATCCGGCCATCGGGCAGAAGGTCGATCGCGCCGATCGTGTTCGTTCCGAAGGCCGGAGGCGCGAATCCCGTGTCGAGCGTGCCGTCGGTGTTCAACCGCACCACGCGCGCACCAAGGCTGACCCCATCGTACGTCGCGAACTGGCCAATGACCAGCAGCTTGCCATCCGCCTGCGCCTTCAGTGCAAGGCATGCGGCATTGAACCCGCTGCCGGAGGCATAACTGTGATCGATGGAGCCATCAGCGTTCACCCGCACGATGCGCCCGACCGGTTGACTGTTGAATTCCGTGACGTTCCCGACCAGCACCGCTTTGCCATCGGGCTGCTCGTGAATGCCAATCACGGTGCTGTTGGCTCCGGTTCCCGGATCGAAGCCAGTATCGAGCGTCCCCGGCGTTTGCGCCCATGCGAGCAGGGCCTGCACGCAGAAGAGCACGCCAAGCACCCTAGGTGCGCGAATGTGTCGGAGCATGGGTCATGGGTCGAAGGGTGCCCCTAATGTACCGGACCGAATCGAATCCTGCGACGGGCCGCTCCTATTTTCGCCGCATGCGCACACGTACGCTCCGCAAGCGGGCCCTTGCCTGGCCGTTGGCATCCGCTCTCGCCTTCAACGCTGTCGCCCACGAGGGCATGTGGCTGCCCACCTTGCTCAAGAGCATCGAGGGCGATCTGCAGGCCGCCGGGCTCAAGCTCTCGGCAGAGGACATCTACAGCATCAATCGCGGCAGCCTCAAGGATGCCATCGTCCTCTTCGGCGGCGGCTGCACCGCCGAGGTGATCAGCACGAAAGGGCTCATCCTCACCAACCACCATTGCGGCTTCAGCGCCATCACCGACCACAGCACGGTGGAGAACGACCGGCTGAAGAATGGCTTCTGGGCCACCACCATGGCCGATGAGCTGCGCAATGCCGGGCTCACGGCCACCTTCGTGGTGCGCATGGAGGATGTCAGCGACCGGATACTCCCGAAGATCACCGCTGAAGTCGCGGGCAACGAGCAGGCACGCCGCGACCTTGTGGCGCAGTTGGGCAAGGCGATCAGCGAAGAGGCCACGGCCGGCACGCACTACAAGGCGGTGGTACGTCCCTTCAACTATGGCAACAGCTACTACCTCATCGTCACCGAGACGTACCGCGATGTGCGCCTGGTGGGCGCCCCGCCCAGCAGCATCGGCAAGTTCGGCGGCGACACGGACAACTGGATGTGGCCGCGGCACAACGCCGACTTCAGCCTCTTCCGCATCTACGCCGGCCCCGATGGCAAGCCTGCCGATCCCGCCGATGCCAACGTGCCTCTGGTTCCGCGCCACGTGCTGCCCATCAGCATGGATGGCGTGCAGGAGGGCGACTTCGCAATGATCTTCGGTTTCCCGGGGCAGACGCAGCGCTACCTCACCAGCTATGCGGTGGAGTACGTGCAGAACACGTCCGATCCCGCGCGCATCGCCATGCGAACCGCCAGCCTGGGCGTGATCGATGCGGCCATGCGCAGCAGCGATCGCCTTCGCCTGCTCTACGCCGACAAGCAGGCCGGCATCAGCAACGCGTGGAAGAAGTGGATCGGCGAATTGCGTGGCATCAAGGAGCTGGGCACGGTGGAGCGCAAGCGTGCCTATGAGGCCGCATACACCGAGAAGGCGAACAGCGTCGGGAAGACGGAATACGCCAAGGCCCTCGCGCGGCTACGCGCCACCTACGGCGACTATGTGCCCTTCGCCACCGCGCGCGACCTCTTCGTGGAACTCGCCTATTACGGGCCGGACCTGCTGCGCTTCGCCGATGAGTTCAAGGACCTGGTGGAGAAGCAGGGGAGCATGAAGGAATCGGAACTGGCCGAAGCCAGCACTAAGCGCCTTGCAGCAGCGAAGGGCTACTTCGCGTCGCAGGACACGGAAGTGGAGAAGAAGGTGCTGAAGGCGCTGCTGCCCGTCTATCGCTCGCGCATGCCGGCGCACCTGCTGCCTCCGGTGCTCACGGAGATCGACGCGCGTTACAAGGGCAACGCCGACGCATGGGTCGATGACCTCTACGCCCGGAGCCTGCTCACCGATGAAGCGCGCTTCAACAAGGCCTTTGGGAAGGGGAGCGCGAAGGCGTGGAAGAAACTGGCGAAGGACCCCGGCTACCGGTTCGCTCGCAGCGTGTTCAGCACCTTCCTGGACAATGTGCGGCCCGCGCACGTGCAGCTCAGCGATCGCATCGAGAACGACATGCGCACTTACGTGCGTGGCATGATGGAGCTGTATCCTGAGAAGACCTACTGGCCCGATGCCAATAGCACGCTGCGGCTCAGTTACGGCAAGGTGGAAGGCAGCGCTCCGCGCGATGCGGTGAGCTACATCCACTACACCACGCTCGATGGGGTGATCGACAAGTACATCCCCGGCGATGCCGAATTCGATCTCCCGCAGCGGCTCATCGACCTGAACCGCGCCAAGGATTTCGGGCCATACGGCGCCAATGGCGGCATGCCGGTCTGCTTCACCTCATCGCTGCACACCACCGGCGGCAACAGCGGCAGCCCCGTGCTCAATGGGCGCGGCGAGCTCATCGGGCTCAACTTCGATCGCAGCTGGGAGAGCACCATGAGCGACATCCAGTTCGACCCCGCCAAGTGCCGCAACATCTGCGTGGATGCGCGCTACATCCTGTTCATCATCGATAAGTTCGCTGGAGCGGGTCACCTGGTGGAGGAGATGAGCCTGGTGAAGCGCGAGGCGCCGCACATGATCGATCTTCCCATACACCGATGAGCACCTGGACCGAGACGGACGGCAAGCTCTGCCGCACCTTCAGCTTCCGCGATTTCAATGAGGCCTTCGCCTTCATGACCCGCGTGGCCCTCGTGGCCGAGAAGCAGAACCACCATCCGGAGTGGACCAACGTGTGGAACACGGTCACCATCCGCCTCAGCACGCACGACGCAGGAGGCACTGTGACCGACAAGGATCGCAGGCTCGCCGCTGCCATCGACACCATCGCGGGCTGAGCCGCGCAGAATGACGAAGCCCCGCCATCCGGCGGGGCTTCGTCGTGAAAGATGTCTGGGATTACTGCCCGATGGTGATGGTCTGGGGCTCTTCGCCTTTGGCGTTCGGGTCGCCGGTGCCGGGCTGAACGAAGGCCTTGACGCGCAGCTCGGTCTCCTTGGGCTCGGTGTTGGCCACCACCTTCACGGACTTCTGCTGCTGATTCTCCTGCTTGCCGGGGCTGTATTCCACCTCGATCTCGCCCTTGCCGCCCGGAGGGATCGGCGCCTTGGGGTAGTTCGGCACGGTGCAGCCGCAGCTGCCGGTGGCGCTCTCGATGATCAGCGGCTCCTTGCCAGTGTTGGTGAAGCTGAAGACGTACTTGTTCTTGGTGTCCTGCTTCACGTTGCCGAAGTCGTGCTCGTAGTTGCCGAAGGTCATGGTGGTCTTCGGGCGGTTGTCCACCACAGGGTTCGTGGCGGGATTGGCCATGGGGTCGAAGCTCTGGCCGGCCGGGGTGCTCGAGCTGCCATCGGCTGCTACTAAGGAGCTGTTGTCCTCAGTGCTCGTGCTGCCGTCGCCTTTCAATTGGCCCCAGGCGATGACGCCGAGCGCCACGGCGATGACGCCGAGCAATGCGATCTGGATCTTGTCTTTCATGGATGTGCGGGTTGCGTGGTTTCGGTAATCGGGGGGCGAAAATAGGAGCGGGGAGCCCCCTGCTCCCCGCCCATTAACGATCCATTAAGCAAGCCCGCTCAGCGCGACATGCCCAGTCGCTGGAAGCTGTTGTCGCCGAGCACCTCCAAGGCCTTCTGGAAACTGCGGTCAACCGGATTGTCGGCGTTGATCACCTGCCAGTAGGCCGAGGTGTCCCAGATGTCGCGGGCCACCAGGGCCTTCAGGCGCAGGGCGATGAGCGCCTCTGAGCGCTGCTGCCCTTCAGGCTCGGGCTCCACGCCTTCCTTGGCAGCGTAGGCCACCAGCGCGTCCATCATCACTTCGCCCACCTGGAACTGCTTGGCGAACTGGTCCACGCTGGCGTAACGCTGCTTGAGGTCGGTCCGGTTCTCGTCCACGTACGTGAGGGCGAAGGTGTTCAGCAGGCCCCTGCGCACCAGCTGCCCGAAGTAGGGGCTGCTCTGGGTGGTGTCGATCGGCACGAAGAGGTCGGGCATGATGCCGCCACCGCCGTAAACGACCCGTTTGTTCATGGTGAAGTACTTCACGGTGTCGGCATGCAGCGCGCTGTCAGCGCCGGTGAGCTCTCCGCTGGACAAACGCTCGCCCTTCTCCTTGCGGTAGGCCTCCACGCCCTCCTCGTACGGCCTCTGGATGCAGCGGCCGCTGGGCGTATGGTAACGGCTCACGGTGAGCCGCACCGCGCTGCCATCGGGCAGCATCACGGGGCGCTGCACCAGTCCTTTGCCGAAGCTGCGCCGCCCGATGATCAGGCCGCGGTCCCAGTCCTGCATGGCGCCGCTCACGATCTCGCTGGCGCTGGCGCTGCCTTCATCAACCAGCACCACCAGGCGGCCTTTCTCAAAGCGGCCCTCGCTGGTGGCGTAGGTGTCCTCGCGGGGCGAGGTGCGTCCCTGCGTGTACACGATCAGCTTCTTGTCGCCGAGGAACTCATCGCTCATCTCAGTGGCGGTGCGCAGGTAGCCGCCGCCGTTGCCTTGCAGGTCCAGGATCAGGTCGTTCATGCCCATGGCCTTCAGCTCATCAAGCTTCTCGCGGAATTCCTTCATGGTGGTGGCGCTGAAGCGGCTCACCTTGATGTAGCCCACCTGCGGCGTGGCCATGTACGAGGCCTCCACGCTGAAGATGGGGATCTTGTCGCGGGTGATCACGAAGTCGAGCGGGGCGGGCTCACCGCGACGCGCCACGGACACGGCCACCTTCGTGCCCTTCTTGCCGCGCAGGCGCTTCATCACATCGCTGTTCTTGAAGCCCACTCCGGCCGCGGCCTCGCCATCGATGCCAAGGATGCGGTCTCCGGCGCGGATGCCCAAACGTTCGCTGGGGCCGCCGGGAATGGCATCCACCACCATGATGGTGTCCTTCACGATGTTGAACTGGATGCCGACGCCCTCGAAGTTGCCTTTCAGCGGCTCGTTCACCTCATCCAGGTCATCCTTCGGGATGTAGACGCAATGCGGGTCGAGCTCCTCGAGCATGCGCACGATGGCGGCATCAACGAGGCCCTTCTTGTTCACGTCGTCCACGTACATGCGGTCGATGTGGTAGAGCAGCGATTCCAATTTGCCGATGGTGGCGGGATCCTGGGAGGAGGGCGGGGGCTGCGCTAAGCTGGTGCGCGCGACAAGGATGGCCACGGCAATGGCAGCGGAGCGGAAATTCATCATGTGCATGGAAGCGGTTGGGTCGACAATGTAACGCAGCACGAAGGCGGGCGGTTGCCCGGCGGGGCCAACAAGTGTTGCGCCACGATCATGGGCGGCTTCGTGACGATACGGCCCGGAAGGACACGCTAACCTGCGCGCCGTCGGCATCGGTGAGGGTGATGCGATGCGGGCCATCGGCCAACGACGTGGTCCATTGGTGCGGTTGCGTCGTGCTGCCGAGGTAGGCGCCGTCGAGGTCCCAATGCACCACGGTGCCGGGCCGGCGATGCGCCGCGCGCAACACCACGCGCCCCGGCTCGCCGCTGAGCTCGATGGGCACGTAGAGCGTGGAGCCCGCTTCGGGATAGATCACCTGCATGGGCTGGTCCGCCTCCAGCCTCGGGCCGCCTTGTGAATCGAAGGGCGGCAAGGGGCGATAGGCCGGGTGCTCGGCCGCGTAGTAATGCTCCATGGCAGGCGGCAGGCAGAACCAGCTGGTGGCATGCGCGTCGGGTCCGGGATCCACGCGTCGGTCACCGGCTGCATTCAGCAGGATGCGCCGATGGTAGGGGCAGGGCGCGGTGCGCAGCGCTTCCTGCAAGGTGGGGCGCTCCTCGGCATCCGGGCAATCGGGGCCGGCGCGGTAGCCACTCTCCCGGCACACGAGCATGGCCGTGAGCGCGTCGTGCGGCACATCGAATCCTTGCCCTTCCGGCAGCGCGGCGAACACGTCGAAGAGGAGCGGGGCGGCTGCCAAGGTGCCGGTGAGACCCGGTCGGCCTTCACCGCTGGCGTTGCCGGTCCACACGCCAACGGCGAAGCGGTCGTTCACGCCAATGGCCCATGCGTCGCGGTGCCCGAAGCTGGTGCCCGTCTTCCAAGACACACGTTGCTGGCGTGCGAAGTGCTGCCATCCGCTTTCCGATTCAGGCCTGTTCACTTGCTGCAGGGCGAAGAGCGTGTGGTGCAAGGCGCCGGGCGCCAGGGCAGGTGTCTCAGAACCATGTGCCGCGGAGTCGAGCAGCGCGATGGGAGGATGCACACCGCCTTCGATTGAACGTTCGCTTCCGGTATAGCGCGACAGCACGCGCGCCATCGAAGCGTAGGCGCCCGTGAGCTCCCACAAGCTGCCTTCGCCGCCGCCTACGATGAGCGAGAGGCCGTAATGCTCGGCGCTGCGATTGAGGTGCTTCATGCCCATGGCAACGAGCATGCGCCGCGCTCGCTCCACGCCATGCTCGCGCAGCGCACGCACCGCCGGCACGTTGAGCGATCGCGCCAGCGCCTGCGAAGCGGGCACCGCGCCGCTGAAGCGCCCATCGTAGTTGCGCGGCGCGAAGCCGTCGTAGCTGGTGGGCAGATCGGCCACGAGCTGATCGGGCATGCGCTCGCCGGCCTGGAGCATGGCGGCATGGAGGAAGGGCTTCAGCAAGCTGCCCGTGCTGCGTTGTGCGCGGATCAGGTCCACCTCGCCGCCGTGGAGCGCATCAGGCAGATTGCCCACGTAGGCCAGCGCTTCGCCGGTGCGCACATCGAGCACGAGCAGCGCGGCGTTGTGCACTTCGTTCGCGGCGAGCAGCGGCGCATAGCGCGAGGCGAGCAGCGTGAAGCGCTCTTGCATCTCGCGGTCCAGGGTGCTGCGCAGGCGTTTGCCTTCGAGGCCTTGAGCCATCATGGTGGCCAACAGGTGCGGTGCGATGCGTGGCAGCGGATGCGGCGCATCGGGCAGTGGCTCCTGCTTCGCGAGCGAGCATTCGGTGGCGTCGATGGCGCCCACGGCCAGCAGCCGGTCGAGGAGGCGGTTCCGCTTGGCGAGCAGGGCATCGCGGTTGCGGCCCGGATGGATGCGCGCCGGCGCATTGGGCAGCACCGCCAGGGTGGCGCTCTCGCTCCAGCTAAGCTCATAAGGCGCCTTGCCGTACCAGCGCCACGCGGCCGCCTCTATCCCCACCACATTGCCGCCGAAGGGCGCGTTGCTGGCGTGAAGCGCGAGGATCTCATCCTTGCTCATGCGCAGCTCCAGGCGGAGGGCGAGGCCGCCTTCAAGCAATTTGCTCCACGCATTGCGGTTCTTCCTGGCCATGGCCATGCGTGCTACTTGCATGGTGATGGTGCTTCCGCCGCTCACCGTCCGCCCTGCGGCCAGGTTCTGCTGCATGGCGCGGAACATCGAAGGCAGGCGGATGCCCCAGTGCGTGCGGAAGCGCCGGTCCTCGAATTCGATCAGGCAGCGCTCGAAGCGTTTCGGGATGCTGTCCGCAGCGGGCATGCGCCATTGGCCATCGCGTGCAACCGTGGCGGCGAGCAGTCCGCCGTCTCGGTCCAGGAGCACCGTGCTCGTCGGTGCCGAGAACAGGGGGTCCATGGGCCACCAGCGCGCCCAGGCCAGCAGCACCGTGAATGCGACGAGCGCCCATCGCCATCGCCACGCCAGCCGCCTAACGCGCGACATGATCCGATGAAGCCCGGC
>Ga0169931_10007496_pt1 | contig 16158 bp, 16 predicted proteins | sample Kivu_15m_20L_FD_129675 | JGI IMG/M metagenome (GOLD analysis project Ga0169931, IMG submission 129675) | Freshwater microbial communities from Lake Kivu, Western Province, Rwanda to study Microbial Dark Matter (Phase II) - Kivu_15m_20L... | ecosystem: Environmental > Aquatic > Freshwater > Lake...
GAGAGCCAGGTACTTGCGGCGGATCGATTCCCGAAGCGATGCATCCTGCATGAGCTCATCATGAAATCACGCAATACTCTGGACAAGAGCGATTTCGGCAGATTAAAGTGGCGCGAAGCCTAACGACTGTCAATAGCTCGTCGAACAAGTTGGCCAAGGATTGCGTCGGGATCGTGATCGAGAAAGCCAGCGACACTGTCCGAGTAATAGGCGCGGTTCATACAGGAACCCGTTATAGGTGATGGCGAAGAAACGCGTATGGGTTGCTCCTTGCCCTGCAAAGCTTACTTCTCAGCATCGCGCATCACGTCTTCCGGGTTACAGTGTCGTGCTCATTCGGTCATGTTCCCGCAACTGAGGCGATCCGTCAATCACGCCCCATAGTCGATGTCTTCGGGGTTGTCGATTTTGTTCGCCATGATGAAGGCGCGGCGGCCTTCCACTTCTTCGCCCATCAGGGTGCGGAACAGCTTCTCCGCTTCGGCGGCGTTCTCCATCGTCACCTTCATCATGGTCCGCTTCGCGGGATCGAGCGTGGTGTCCCACAGTTCTTCGGGGTCCATTTCGCCGAGACCTTTGAAGCGGGTCACGGTGATGCCCTTTTCACCGAACTGCTTGATGACCGCGACGAGTTCGCGGAGGTGCGAGAGTTCCTTCCGCGTGCCGTCGCGTTCCAGAACGAATCGCACGATCGGATCGCGGCCGGCGACGCGGGGCAGCGGCAGCAGGTCCTTCAGGGTGAAGCCCGCGTCCGTGAGCTTCTTCGCGGCGCGGTTCAACCCGCGGACCTCGTGCCATTCGTCCAGGGTGTAGCGGGCCGCGTCGTCCGCCGGGGCGCCAGTCGAGACGGCGAGATCGTCCGCATGCACGAGTTCCTTGCCGAGCGCTTCGCCCTGCACCTTGCGGAACTCGGTCACTTCGTCGTTCGAGAAGAACCGATGGTCCTGGCCGCCGAAGCGGACGTGGAACATCGGGAAGGCGCCCTCTTTCGCCTTGGAGATGAACGCCTCGAGCGACGATCCGCGGCGTTCGAGGTTCACGGCGGCCGTGTCGATCTCCGTGAGAATCGGGATGAGTTGCGACAACGCGTCGCCGGTGATGCTTCGAAGGTTGTCCACCACCACGTTCAGCACGGTGTCCTTGAGCCCGCGTTCGTTCAGGATGCGAGCCATCTCTTCGCGCGTCTGGATGAAACGGGCCACCTTCTTCTCGGTGAGTTTGAAGAGCGGCGGCCGCGAGACGAACACGTGGCCGTCTTCCACGAGCTTGCGCATCTGCCGGAAGAAGAACGTGAGCAGCAGCGTGCGGATGTGCTGGCCGTCGACGTCGGCGTCCGTGAGGATCACGACTTTGCCGTACCGCACCTTGCTGATGTCCTCGACGTTCTCGATGTCCACGCCGACGGCGGAGATGAGGGCGGCGATTTCCTTGTTGTTGAGCAACTTCTCGAGCCGGGCCTTCTCGACGTTGAGCACTTTGCCGCGAAGCGGCAGCACGGCCTGGAACATGCGGTCGCGGCCGCTCTCGGCGGAGCCGCCGGCCGAATCGCCCTCCACGAGGAAGAGTTCGCTCTTGTCGCGTTCGCGGGTGGTGCAGTCGAAGAGTTTGCCGGGGAGGCCGCCGCCGCCGAGGAGCTTCTTGCGGTCGATGAGGGCGTCGCGGGCTTTCTTCGCCGCGATGCGGGCCTCGGCGGACAGCATGATCTTCTTGCAGATCCGCGTCGCGTCCTTGGGGTTCTTCTCGAGGTAATCGGTGAGCGACTCGTAGACCACGCTGGCGACGATGCCATCGACTTCGGGATTGTTCAGCTTGATCTTCGTTTGGGATTCGAAGAGCGGATCCGGGTGGCCGACGCAGATCACCGCGGTGAGCCCTTCGCGGAAGTCTTCGCCGCGAAGTTCGATGTTGTCCTTGAAGATGTTCTCTTTCTTGCCGTAGGCGTTGATCGCTTTGGTGACGCCGGCTCGGAAGCCGGAGAGGTGCGTGCCGCCGACCGGGTTGAAGGCGCCGTTCGTGAAGCACCGCTCCCGTTTGTCCTCGCCCGCGTTGTACTGGATGGCGACTTCGACCACGACCTTGAACTTCGGATTGAGCGGATAATCGACTTCCTTGTGAATGTAGATCGGCGCATGTTCGGGCGACTCGCCGGTGTTGAGCCACACCACGTATTCCGCGATGCCGCCATCGAACTTGTAATGTTCGCTGCGGCCATCGCGCTCGTCGACGACGCTGATGGCGAGGCCTTTATTGAGGTACGCGATCTCGCGGAAGCGATCGATGAGCGTCTCGTACGAGAATGTCAGCTCGGCGCCGAACATCTCGGGGTCCGGCTTGAATGTGATGGTGGTGCCGGTGACGCCGGCGGGCGCCGCACCCAGGTCTTGAAGTTCGCTGGATGCGTACCCGCGTTCGAATTCCATCTTGTAGACGCGGCCGTCGCGGCGGACTTCGGCTTCGGCCCATTCGGAGAGCGCCGTCATCGCCTTGGCGCCCATGCCGTGCAACCCGATGGACATGCGGTACGCGTCGTTGTCGAACTTGCCGCTGTTCCCGGCGACGGTGAGCGCTTCTTCGAGCGCGGACTTGCCGGTGTCCTTCTTGATGCCGACGGGGATGCCGCGTCCATCGTCCGCGATGGACGCGGAGCCGTCCTTATGGAGGATGACTTTGATCTGTTTGCAGAACCCGGCGAGAGCTTCGTCCACGGAGTTGGAGACGATCTCATACACGAGGTGGTGCAGCCCTGCGGACTGCGTGTTGCCGACGTACATGCCGGGATTCTGCCGGATGTGCGCCGCGTCCTTGAGGGACTTCATGTTGTTTTCGTCGTAGATCGTGTCGGTGCTCATTATGTGTTTGGTTCCTGATCTCAGAGGAATTCAATGTGATTCTTCATCTCAGCATCGGTCATCGCGCCGTAGATGCATTCGATGGCGGACACAAGCCCGCCGATGTCCTTCCGATACTTGTCCTGATGACAGAAGGCGATGCCTGCGAACGGCTCGCCTCGTGTTTGGAAGTCCTTGGCCAAGTATGCGAAATCTTCGTCGTGCGTGATGACCACTCGATCATCAGCGGTGGCGAGCCGCAGTTGCACGTCGTCCGGAAACGAATCGTATCCGGCATCTACCGACATCAGTACGTCCACACCTTTGGCGAGCAGCGCGTTTGCAGCGGCGCGGGGAACATGCTCGTCGAAGTAGAACTTCAAGCGATTAACCTTGAAGTTTCTGATTCAATTTGGAGGGAAACATAGCCCGAAGCTCCTCTTCCTTCTCGCGACCTCTTCGCAAGTCGTCTTGGATCTCGTCCCGGTGATCGAGGTAGTACGCGATCGCGGCGTGGACATCGGCTTCGGTGATCGAGGGGAACATCTCCACGATCTCAGCGGCCGTCTTCCCGATGTCGTGATAACTGGCGACATCCATCACACGGATACGACGGCCCGCGATGCAGGCCTTTCCGCCGCACACGCCGGGAGTTTTCGTGATGTGTTCGGTGCTGATCGAAATCATGACTCGTCTCCGTCCTCTGCCGCATCTTCCCGAATTTGTCCCTCGTTGATCGTGATGCGGCCCTTTTCAGGGTAGACACAGAGATTCACAGCAGAACGCCGACCGGCAATGGTCGCGCGATTGTAGCTGTTCAGTTGACCGAGAATCTGAACAAGGCCGAGCTGAAGCTTTAGTGCTTCTTCGAAACTGATCGTGATGTTCAAAGCCTTCGGCAAACCGTCTCCGAGCGGAGGGCTGAAGTGGCTGACTCGTACTGATCCGAACGAAGCTTTCTTCTTGATTTCCTTGGGCATCTCGACTCATCCTTCCGCATTGAGATATTGATTGGGTTTTTCCTTCACAGTGAACGTCAACCCCCGCTCCGCGAGGGCTTCCAGCGCCGCCTCGGGGACGATGTGCTCGCCATTCTTCAGCACCTTGCCGGAGAAGCGGCCCAGGAGAAAGCCGAGGGCCTTCTTCTGCGTATCGCTGTCCGGGAACGTAATTACGACCATGTTCGGCACCTGTTCGGAACAGCTATTCTACCATGCGCCGGCTTTGAATTTCAGATCAGTCAGGGTCATCGTCGGCAGGAGTTTCCGCAGTTTGCCGAGCAGGCCGCGCTTGTGGAACTGGGCCAATTCCTGGAGCAGCACGGAGCCCTTCACTTCGATCTCCATCACGCCGCGGCGGACGACGGTCACCCGAGTGTCCTTGAGCAATTGCGGGCCGGCGGCCTCCGCCCAGGCGTTCTCCAATTTCAGACGGTCGTTCTTGCGGCCCCAACCGCGGGCGGCGAAGAGCTTGCCGAGGATGTCGCCCAGGTTCTCCGGGCCTTTGCGATCGTCCATGATGGAGCATCCAAAACCTGAAACCCGGTTTCGCTTTGGAAACCGGGTTTCTCGCACCTCCGCCTGAAACCCCTCCGCCAGAAACCCGGTTTCCAAAGCGAAACCGGGTTTCAATCACTCGAAGAACTCGGCCACCTTGCAGCTGAACTCCGGAAGCACATCTCCGCCGGCGATCGTCTCGGACTCGTCGAGTTCCGTTCCCCGCAGCGATCCGGCGTACACGGTGACCGTCTTCACTTCAGGATCGACCAGCCACACCAGCTTCACCCCGTTCTTCACATAGTCCTCGATCTTCTCGTGCACCTTCTTCCGGCGATCAGCCGGAGAAAGCACCTCGACCACGAGATCGGGCGGAATCTCGAAGTAGCCCTCAGGCCGATTCGGATGTCTCGCAGCGCTGTAGAACGAAACGTCCGGTCCGAACACGGAATCGGGATCGCGTTCGATCACGACGCCGGATTCGGTGAGAACCCATCCGAGTTTGCCCGGTCGGACGGCATTCAGGAGCAGATACGCAATCATGGCTTGAACATAGCCATGTCGGCCTTTGGGCGGTGGCATCGTGATCACTTTGCCCCGCAGGAGTTCCTCTTTCGAACCATCAGCGGGTTCAGGGAAGTTCGCGAACTCCTCCGCGGTCACCAGTTTGTCCATCAGGGCCGGCATTTCGGCTTCTCCTTCGCTCACTGGCTGCCGCACGCGGAGCGTGCGGACCACACTTGCAATCATCCCGCGAGCGGCATCACGAGGTACTTGTAGTTGTCGCCGCACTGGAACAGGGCGGGCTTGCTGCCGTCGCTCAGCTCCAGATCCACGGTCGGCTCGCCGTCGATCGCGCGCAGGAACTCGATCACATATTGCGGGTCGAAGGCGATCGTCACGGGCGAGCCGTCGTACTCCGGCAGCGTCATCACCACTTCGCTCGAACCGGTCTCGGCGCCGCGCGCCTTCATCGTCACTTTCCCCGCCTCGAAGCTCAAGTCCACTCGCTTGCTCTCGTCGTCCGTCATGATCGCGGCCTGACGCACCCGCGAGAGGAACGACTCGACCGGCAGCGAGATCTTGATCGTCGATTGTTTCCGCGTCTGGCTGATGATGTCGCGGTACGGCGGATAGCGACCTTCAACCAAGCGAGAATAGATCATGGCGCGTTCGGTTTGGAACATCGCTTCGTTCGGCCGCAGGGCCACGCGGATGAGTTCACCGTCGTCCACGAGGTTGCGTTCGAGCAGGCTCATCGTCTTGGACGGCACGAGGTGCGAGCCTTTGGTCGTGTCCGCGGGGCCGTGCAGCGTGGCGGACCCTTCGCACACGGCGAGTCGCTTGCTGTCCGTGGCCACGAGCCGGGCCACCTTGCCTTCCGCTTCCCAGAGCACGCCGCTGAGCGCGAACCGCGTGCTGTCTTTCTTGTCCGCGGCGAAGGTGGTGCGGCGAATCATCCGGCGCAAGTCGCCGGCGCTCACCTCGTGGTAGCGGTCTCCCGTGTCGAACTGCGGGAGGTCCGGGAACTCGTTCACCGGATAGCCGTTCATCTCGAACTTGCTCGAGCCGATCTTCACCTTCGCGCCGTCGTCGTTGGCGTCGATGGTCACCTCGGAGTCCTGGCTTTCGCGAAGGATCGACGTGAGATGCGAGATGGCGAGAATCGCGTCCCCGGCTTTGCCGACGTTCACGCCGCGAAGCTCGTAGCGAATGCCGACTTCGAGATCCTGGGCGATGAGCGTGAGGCCGTCGTCCGCGGCCGTGGCCTTCACGTTGCTGAGGATCGGTTTGGTGGTACGGGCCGCGACCGCGGCCGCGACTTGCTGGCACGCCGTCAGCAGGCTGTCCCGCGCGCACGTGATCTTCATGAGGTTTCTCGCTGTGCTTCGTTGTGTGTTCAGTTTATGCTTTCATTCTTGAGTTTTAAACCAAAGCAGCAGTAGAAAGGCGATGCGGCCTGGCGTCGATAACGGGGTGCGTCGCGAAGCAGCTGACCACGCGCAAAAGGGGAGCTGATCACGCCGCCCAACTGGGGAAAACTCGTTCCCCGAAAGACGACGGCACGTCGATCGCGGTCATCGGATTCTCGTGAATTGTCAGGAACGCGCCGGAGCGAATCGGCACGCGACCGCCGTCGTCGTTCGACTGACCTCCGCGCGTGGGGTTGTCCACAGGGTTGTGAACCGGGCCATGCGGAGAGCTGCAACATGAAGCGGATCGTCGCGGTGTCGATGCTCGTGGCGCTGGTGGCGGCCGCCCGGCCGGAGGAACCTGCCGCGGATCCCAAGGCCAAGCTCGCGAAGGCCCTCACCCTGCACGCGTCGTTCGACTCCAGTCTCGATGCCGACTTCAGCCGCGGCGACAAGGCTTGCCTCGTTCAGATGGGCAAGGATCTCGTACCCGCGAAGGCGAACGACGACGTGAAGCTGGTCGCGAATGCGGGGCGGTTCGGCGGGGCGCTCCACTTCCCCAAGAAAGGCGTCACGCGGCCCAGCTTCAAGGATGGCGGCGTGCTCGGCTACAACGCCAAGAGTTGGAACTGCACCGTCTCCGTGTGGCTGCGGCTGAACCCGGACCAGGACCTCGAACCCGGCTACTGCGACCCCGTGCAGATCATCGGCGACGACTACAAGAAGGGGTACATCTTCCTCGAGTGGTCCAAGGACGAGACGCCGCGTTACTTCCGCTACGCGATCCGGCCGCTCTTCCACATCTGGAACCCGGACGCCAAACCGTGGGGCGAGATTCCGTTCGAGAAGCGGCCCATGGTGCAGGTCGAGCGGGCGCCGTTCTCGCGGGAGAAGTGGACGCACGTGGCATTCACGGTGGAGAAGCTCAACGAGAAGGGGGCGGCCCCACGCGGCACGCTGTACGTGAACGGGAAGCGGCAAGGCGCGATCGAGAAGTGGGACCTCCGTTTCGAGTGGGACCCGTCGAAGGTGCTGCTCGTGCTCGGCGCCGCCTACGTCGGCTATCAGGACGACCTCGCCACGTTCGATCGGGCCCTCACGGACGACGAGGTGAAGCTGCTTTATGGGTTGAAGACCGGTGTCCGCGAGCTGCGTCCTTGAGACGGAACCGGCCTCAGCGAAGCGACCCGCGGCGGATTCAACCGCAGGACCCGCACGACCGGCACCTCCCGCGGCGCTGTCCCCGGCTTCACCACTTGTGTCGGTCCGGCCACGGTTTACAATTCAGGCGTGCGGCCGAGCATCCCGCGTCGCCACGTCCCTTCCGAGGCCCTCATGGCTGCTCAGTACATCACCCAGGACGAAGCCGCCAAACGGCTGGGCATCCCGCTCGACGAATTCAAGCGCCGCCTGAAGACGGAATGGACTCACCTCGTGCCGATGCGGGACGGGCCGACCCTGCGCTTCCGCGAGAACCAGATCGAAGAACTCGGCCGCCAGCTTGGCGCCGCTTCGGATCCGGATCTGCCCCTCGCCGCCATCGAATCCGGCGAGCACGGCTCGGACGATTTCAAGGTGCAACCCACGGGCAAGGGGAAGGCCCAGGCGGACGACCCGCTCGTGTTCGACGCCTCGGACGACGACATCTTCTCCCTCTCGGCGGACGCTCCGAAGCCAGGCGGGAAGTCCACCAGTGATTCGTCCTCGGGCGATTCGGACGTGCGACTCGAAGTCGGCAAGATGCCCAAGAGCAAGAAGGCCTCCGCGGAGCCGGACGCGGTTCCCACCGAAGAGATTCAACTGGACGCGGGCCCGAGCAGCGCCGTGATCAAAGGCGGAAGTTCGGCGAAGCTCACGGCCCCGAAATCAAGCGGCAAACTCAGCTCCGGCAGCGGCGTTTCCAAGTCCTTGCACACGAAGACCCCCACCGGCGACAGCAGCGAGTTCGAACTGAGCCTCGACGCGGACAGCGACGACTTCGAACTGCAACTCAACACCGACTCCAGCGACGAGGTCGACCTCGGCAGTTCGCCCGTGGACGACGCCGCGGGCCGATCCGGCCGCAGCGGCATCAACCTGAAGGCCCCCGGCGACAGCGGCGTCTCCCTCGAAAAGGGCAAGAAGAAGGGCGACTCCGGCAAGAACCTCAAGAAGCCCGCCGCCGCGGACAGCGATTCGGACGTCGACTTCGAACTCTCACTCGAAGCCGAGCCGAGCTACTCCGGGTCCAAGCTCAAGGGGCCGAAGTCCGGCAAGCTCCCCGTCACCAGCGACTCGGACAGCGAGTTCGAACTCACGCTGGATGATTCGGGCGAAGGCTCGAGCCTCGAAGCCGCCGCGCTCGAAGGCGACGAGAGCAAGGGCGACATCTTCGAGACCGACTTCGAAATCCCGCCGATGACCGACGAATCGGGCAGCGAGGCGGTCGCGATCGATTCGGACACCGATCTCGAACCTGAGATCGCCCTCGACGACGAAGTGGTGGCCGAAGAGGAGACCGGCAGCGAAGTCGTGGAGATCGAGGACGAGACCGAGGAAGCGCGCCCCGCGAAGAAGGGAAAGAAGCAGGCTGCGGTCGCGGCGGACGACGATGTCGATCTCGCCGAGGTGGAAGACGAGGACGGCGACTCGGTGGCCTCGGCATTGAAGGGCGTCAAATCTCGACGACTGGACGATGAAGAGGAGGAAACCGAGGTGGCCGGCGGCCGCCCGGCGCCGCGTCCGTGGGGCCCGCTCCCCGCGATCATTCTCTTCCCCGCGCTGCTCATCGTGGCCTTCGCCGCGATCATGGGCTTCGAACTGATCGGCACCATGATGGGATACCAGCAGGCCCGCAAGCCCGGCGCTCCGCTCGTCCGGTATGTCGCGAAGACCTTCGACATGGACCTCAAGGACCAGTGACGCGGCGCTCGGCCGCAGCAGGGGCGACGCGAGGCATCACGAGCGGAGCCCCTGGTCACCGAGCCCTTCTTTTCATTTCGTGAACCGCGGACCGAAGACACTTCTTGGCGAAGAGAGGCTGGTCGCCGGGGTATAATCCCACATCCGTTCGGAGGCCGCTTCCATGAGCCTCTTTCACTTCGACGATCGCACCGTGCCGGACGTGCGAACGCCGCCGCCAGGGCCCGTGGCGCGTGGGCTGCTCGCACGGGACGCCGAGTTCGTTTCACCCTCGTACACGCGGATCTATCCGCTCGTCGTGGCTCGCGGCAGCGGAGCCGTCATCGAAGACGTGGACGGCAACCTGTTTCTGGACTTCACCGCGGGCATCGCCGTCACCGCGGCCGGGCACTGCCATCCCGAGGTGGTCGAGGCCATTCGCGATCAGGCGGGCAAGCTCGTTCACATGTCCGGCACGGACTTCTACTACGAGCCCGAGATCGATCTCGCGGAGCGGCTCGCGAGGCTGGCCCCGGGCCCGACGCCGAAGAAAGTCTTCTTCACGAACAGCGGGGCCGAGGCGATCGAAGGGGCGTTGAAGCTCGCGCGCTGGCACACGGAGCGGAGCCGCGTGGTCGCGTTCTTCGGCGCCTTCCACGGCCGCACGTACGGCGCGATGTCCCTCTCGGGGTCGAAGCTCGTGCATCGTCGCGGTTTCTCGCCTCTGGTCCCGGACATTCATCACGTCGAGTTCCCACGTGCCTGCCCCGCGAATTGTCCGAGTGCGAACCCGACTCTTCAACACGGAGGCCGGACGCCCCCCGCTCGGGGATGTGCGCTCGTGGACGAGATCGAACGCACGCTCTTTCATCGTGTCGCCCCGCCGGACGAAGTCGCGGCGATCTTCGTCGAGCCGATCCAGGGCGAGGGCGGCTATCATCCGTTGCCGCGGGGTTGCCTCCCGGCCCTGCGCACCCTCTGCGACAAACATCGCATCATGCTCGTGGTGGACGAAGTGCAGACGGGCATGGGCCGCACCGGGGCCATGTTCGCCTCCGAACATTACGGCGTGGAACCGGACATCGTGTGCGCGGCGAAGGGGATCGCCAGCGGAATGCCGCTCGGAGCGATCATCGCGAAGGCGGACGTGATGGACTGGCCGAGCGGCAGCCACGCGAGCACGTTCGGCGGGAACCCGGTGAGTTGCCGGGCGGCGCTGGCCACGATCGACCTGCTGGAACGCGAGTACATGGCGAACGCGGCGGCGCGCGGCGAGCAACTTCGCGACGGCCTGCGAACGATCCCGAAACTCGCGACCGTTCGCGGGATTGGCCTCATGACCGCGGCGGACGCGCCGAGCCCGGCCGAGCGCGACCGCATCGTGCAGGACGCCTTCCGCCGCGGGTTGCTCCTGCTCGGCTGCGGCGAATCCGGCCTCCGCTTCTGCCCGCCCCTCTGCATCACGGCGGACCAAATTGAACGCGGCCTGGCGATCCTCCGCGAGGCGGCGGGTTGAGCGGAAGCCTCGGCCCCCGATCCCACGCGCTCATAAGATGACCGTTCAACGTGGTCCGCACGCTCCGCGTGCGGTTCGGGGAGACGTTCGCGATGCCGACGAAGATCGACATGGCCAAGTTCGCCAAGTTCTGCAAGGACATGGGCTTCATCTACCAATCGTCCGAGATCTACGGCGGCATCAACGGCTTCTGGGACTACGGCCCGCTCGGCGTCGAGTTGAAGAAGAACATCAAGGACGCGTGGTGGCAGGACATGGTCCGCAACCCGCCGCCCGGCCCGGACGGCCAAGAGATCCGCATGGTCGGGCTGGACTGCTCGATCATCATGAACCCGAAGGTCTGGGTGGCGAGCGGCCACGTCGGTACGTTTGCCGATCCGACGCGGAAGTGCTCCGGATGTGGACGGTTCGTTCGAGCGGATCAACTCTGGGCGATTTTGGCCGAGAGCACTTGGATGAACTCGCTGATCCAAGAATTCGAGCCGGTGACGGGAAAATACGACACACGAGTTCTCATGAAGTGGGCGAAAGGGAAAGGGCAAAAACTCGCCCCGAACCTTGCACTCGTGAGGAATCCTGAAGTCACGCTAGCGTTCTTGGCCACACGTGTGAATGGCCAACCGGACGCGCCTCCGACTCTTCAGGAAATGACGCAGCACATTGCAACGGAGCAACTCAACGCCACCGGGCTGCAGGATCCTTGCCCCAATTGCGGCGGGCCTCTTGGAGAAGCGAAGCCGTTCACACTCATGCTCGAATCGCACACGGGCATGGAAAAGAACGAAGAGAGCAAGGTTTACCTTCGCCCCGAAACCGCGCAGGGAATCTTCGTCAACTACCGCAACGTGCTGGACTCCACACGCCTCAAGCTGCCGTTCGGCATCGCTCAGAGTGGAAAGTCGTTTCGTAATGAGGTGACACCGCGCAACTTCACATTCCGCAGCCGCGAATTCGAACAGATGGAGATCGAGTTCTTCTGCCATCCGGACGAATCGGTGAAGTGGTACGAGTACTGGCGCGATCTCCGCAAGAAGTGGTACAGCACGCTGGGCGTGAAATCCGAGAACTTGATTCCACGCGAACAGGCTGCCGACGAACTCGCGTTCTACTCCAAGGGAACGACCGACATCGAGTACATGTTCCCATTCTCGGAGGAACCTCAGGAACTCGAAGGCGTCGCGCACCGCGGCGACTACGACCTCACCCAGCACGCCAACCACAGCGGCATGGCCGAGAAGTTCGCGTACTTCGACGAGGACCGTTGGAACGCGGACGCCGCGACCCGCACCACGAACTCGTTCAAGGAATGGATGAAGACGAACCCGCCGGCGGAGGCCGTGGCGAAATATCAGTTCACGCCGCATGTGATCGAACCGAGCGCGGGCGCGGACCGCTTCACGCTCGCGGTGCTGTGCGAAGCCTACACCGAAGACGAAGTGCCGGACGCGAACGGGAAGGTGGAGAAGCGCGTGCTGATGAAGTTCCACCCGCGGCTGGCGCCGATCAAGGCCGCGATCTTCCCGCTGGTGAACAAGGACGGCATGCCTGAAAAGGCGATGGGCCTGTACCGCAGCTTGAAGCCGCACTTCAACGTGTTCTTCGACGACAAGGGCGCGGTCGGCCGCCGCTATCGACGTCAGGACGAAGCCGGCACGCCGTTCTGCATCACCATCGACGGCCAGACTCTGACCGACGACACCGTGACCATCCGCGACCGCGACACCCTGAAGCAGGACCGCGTGAAGATCGCGGACGTGAAAGCCTTCATTGAGAAGGCCTTGTTTCCCGGTTAAGGTGGTGGATGGGAGTGAAGGTGGGACATGACGCCTCAGGAACAATACGAGACAATTCTGGCTTGGGACGATCTCGTTGTCGCTGGCCGGCCTGCGAAGATTGACCAATTTTTCTCGGAAGTCGATGGACGGCTTCCACCCGAGTGGTCGCGTGATCTCGATGCGGAGGCGGAGGCGGCAGCGAAAGGCTTCTCCTTGCCTCGCTCTCGCTGTTACACGCGGCAATTCGAAAAGCGACGAATCGTCTTGTGGCTGCTTCGAGTGAGCGACAGGCGGGTGCAGGGCGGCCTTGTCGAGAGCTCGGAACTTGCACGATACTTGCACGACAACTCATCTGCGATCCTCGAGTTTCTCGATTCCGTCCTCAAACCCGCAGCGACCGCTTGCCGACTTGAGGTCGGCCGAAACGGATTGGGGCCTCACAGTCTGGTGCCGGCCGGCGTGAAAGACGCACTCTGGTCCTTCTTCGACTACTGTGAGTTCGAGTGGCCTCCCACGGGAGAGTCGCTTCGCCGATGGCGCCATTTCGTGGCATGCTCCTATCGCGATGGGGCGGCTTTCGATGCGGACGAGCTTCGGTCTTGGTTCATCGAGAAGGGCTGGAAACGCGAGCAGGCCGATGCGTTGTTCGAACGGCTCGTGGCGGATGCGGCCATGCTTGAAGAACTGGACGATCTCCGTCAACCCGCATGATCGACCTCGCCACGATCGCGAAAGACATTCTTGCGCGTCCTGCGCCGGTCGTCTTCTTGGATACCTGCGCGATCCTCGATGTCGCACGGGCTTCGGCGAGATCTCAATCCGATTCCGTGGGCGCAGCGGCCGATCTGGTCTCTCTCGCGGCTCGAAATCCACCCGGCATCCATCTTCTCGTCGTCGATTTGGTCGTCCGAGAATGGGGCGACGCCATCGAGACGACGTTCGCGGAGGTCGCAAGATCGATCGGGACCTACCGCGACGTCATCCGAACGGCTCTGGAAGTTGGAGAGTTGACGGATTTCGTTTCGCCCGACGGGTTGCTCGGACTTGCGGAAAATCTTCGTGGTCGTTCCGAAGCGCTGCTCAAAGCGTGTCGGCAGGTGGCTCGCGATCCGGTTGCGACGAGTTCCGCCTTCGATCGAGTTGTCCTTCTGCGTCGGCCTTCACACAAACGCCAAATCAAAGACTCGTATATCCTGGAGCATTGCCTGGCCGTGTCCCGCATTTTGCGGTCGTCGGAATTCCAAGAACCCTTGTTGTTCGTGAGTTCCAATCTCGACGACTTCGCGATCAAGACCACGCGCACGCTGCATCCCGAGTTGCTGGACGACTTCAACTCGGTTCAGTTGCAATACGCCGTGACGATCGGCAGCGCTGTCGCGACTTTGCGCGCCGACAGCAAGATCGGCTGACTCATCCCCTCTTGCGGCGGCGGGCGGCGTAGCCCGCGGCCGCGCTCAGCCCGGCGAGGCCGGCCATCAGCGAACTCGGTTCCGGCACCGTGCTGCTCGGTGGGATCGTCGGCGGGACCACGATCACGGGCGGCGGCACCACGGGCGGCACGACCACGAACGGGGGCGGCACCACGGGCGTCACCGTCGCGGGCGGGCTCACCGGCGGGAAGAACGCCTGGGCGGACGGCATCGACAGCGTGAACGGGGCCAGCGTCAGGGTCGCGGTGGGAACGAGCATCTTCCAGCGGGCGCGAGGCATGGCCTTCTCCTTGCCCCATTTGCCGGGGCCGTGCGGGTCGTGCCTCTTTCTTCGGCTGTGCGGGTCGCGCCGCTTCACTTCTTTCCCGAAGAGTCCGGTCCTGCCCAACCTGCCGTTTGAACCGGTGGTGAACGGAACTCCGCGAACGCGGCGCGTCTCGCCCGATTCTCGCGGGAACCCGCGGATGCGGCTCGGAATCGCCCGCATGGTCCGGTCGATGCAAGAAGCGACATGACGTTGGGCCGGGAGCCCTCTCCCGCGTCGGCGTGTCAGGAGGACCACCGCATGCGCCGCCTTTTGCTGGGCGGGCTCGGGCTCGCGCTTGGCGTGATTGCCCGCCCCGCGTTCGCTCAAGACCCCTACCCCACCCGCGCCGCCCGTCTGGGCGCCCCGATCGCCGTTCCCGAGCCGACTCCGGAAGTGACGCCCGCCGGCCTGCTCGATCGCAAGCCGTTGTTCGGTTCGCCGTCCGCGGTTCCGACTCACGGCGTGCCGACGTTCATCAACGCGCCGCAGGGCGGAACGCTTCCCGTGCCGCGCACGCTCGGCGGAACGAGTCCGAGCCTCACCGAGATCCGCGGCCCCGTTTCGGGCGGCGTTCCGGCGAGCCCCGCGATCGTCTCCGGCGTACCGAGTTCCGCCGTGCCGATGAGCGTGGTGCCCTCGATGGTGCCGGACGGATGCCCGATCGAGGCGTGCCCCACGCCGGGCCTCGCGGCCGTGGACCGCGTCGGCGCCTGCCGCAACCCGCGCTGGTACGTCGGCGCCGAGTACCTCGGCTGGTGGACGAAGAGCACGCAACTGCCCACGCTCGTGACCACGAGCCTCCCCGCGGACAACGGCATCGTCGGCGCCCCGAGCACCATCTCCGTGCTCGGCGGCTCCTTCGGCGAAACGCTTCACTCCGGCGGCCGATTCTCCGGCGGATGGTGGTTCTCGGACGAACAGTACCGCGGTCTCGATTGGCGCTTCCTCTTCCTCTTCCGGAACGGGAGCAGCTTCGCCACGAACACCAATGCCTACCCCGTGCTGGCCCGGCCGTTCTTCAACGTGAACAACCCGGTCGGCCCGTTCAGCGAAGTGATCGGCGCTCCCGGCCTCGCCAGCGGCGGCGTGGCCGTGAACCTGGACAATTCGCTGTGGGGCGCGGAAATCAACTACCGCCGCTTCCTCCGCGGCAACGGATGTGCTCGCCTCGACGGGCTCATCGGCTTCCGGTACTTGAACTTCACCGAGAACCTGACCATCACCGAGTCGTTCGTCCGCACGCCGAACTCGTCCATGGCGATCGGCACCCCCGCGACCGCCGGCATCGTGCAGGACAGCTTCCGCGCCGAGAACAACTTCTACGGCGGTCAGGTCGGATTGTCCGGCGAGGTGCGCCGCGGCCGCTGGTTCGTGAACGGCCGCGCCAGCGTCGCTCTCGGCACCGTCCAGCAGACGGCGGTGATCAACGGCGGCCAAGCGCTCACGTTCGCGGACGGTTCGGTCGGCCAGTATCAGGGCGGGTTGCTCGCTCTGCCCGGCTCGAACATCGGAACGTGGTCGCAGAACAAGTTCGCCGTGATGCCGGAAGTGGGCCTGAACGTGGGCTATCACATCACGCCGAACCTGCGGATCTTCGGCGGGTACAACTTCCTGTACCTGAGCAACGTGCTCCGGGCGAGCGGCACGATCGATCAGAACGTCGATGCGGCTCGCGTGCCGAACTTCCCGGTCGCCGGCGCGACCACGCCCCTCCTCCCGGCGCGGCCCGCCCCGCAGTTCAACACCACGGACTTCTGGGCCCAGGGCGTGAGCTTCGGCCTGCAGTGGTCGTGGTGATCGGCGACCCTTCGCCGACCATGGTCCTGGAAACGACGAGCCGCGATCCGGCTCGTCGTTTCGCGTTGTGTGCCAAGCATGTTGTGGTTGAGAAGGTGGAAGTCCTCCGCGGGCCGTGGTGAGCGGAACCGCAAGGCGCGGCAAGGGTGTCCGTCGCGAGGCGGAATCTGAAGGAAGCCGAAGCCCCCAGTCGGGAGCCGACGAACAGGAATCGGA
>Ga0169931_10007497_pt1 | contig 16156 bp, 11 predicted proteins | sample Kivu_15m_20L_FD_129675 | JGI IMG/M metagenome (GOLD analysis project Ga0169931, IMG submission 129675) | Freshwater microbial communities from Lake Kivu, Western Province, Rwanda to study Microbial Dark Matter (Phase II) - Kivu_15m_20L... | ecosystem: Environmental > Aquatic > Freshwater > Lake...
GCATCCAGGAAGAAACCACCTATCGTGGGATACCCTGCCTCACATTGCGCGGCAATACGGAGCGCCCGGTCACCATCACCGAGGGGACGAATGAGCTGCTCTCATTCGACCTTGCCGAAGTTGCGGATGCCATGGGCCGGATCGCGAACGGCACCTTCAAGAAGGGGCGCATCCCCGCGCAATGGGACGGACATGCCACGGAGCGTGTCTTTGAAGCACTGATGGGTTCACTGTGATCATCTACCTCACATACAACGATCAGCCCACCGGTGTTTACTGGAGCCAGGTCACTGATGTGGTCCGCCATCTCAATGGGCTTGGCGCCGATCGGGTGCGGTTGGTGGCCTTGATCTCGCTGCGTGGGTTCCTGTCCAATCGAAAGGCGATCAGGGCCCGCTCATCCGGTGCCATCGTGCTCCCCATGGTGCCCATGGCCCGCAATTGGCGGCTCAACTTCCTTTGGCTCCGCATCCTCTGCCGGATGCTCAGGCCTGCAGGTGTGGTCGCGCGGGGCGTTTTCGCCACTGACCTTGCCCTGAAGCTCCGCGAAAGGGGTCAGGTGAAAAAGGTGTGCTTCGATGCCCGTGCGGCCTATGGCGTGGAATGGGAGGAGTTCCGCCTTGTGGAGGATGAGCGATTGATCGGTGAAGTGCCTGTGCTGGAGGGCCGTGCGGTCAGCTTGAGTGATGTAAGAATGAGCGTGAGCCATGCATTGGTCGGGCATTGGAGGCACCGTTTCCATTACAAAGGCGAATGTCATGTGGTGATCCCGTGTACGCTGGGTGAGGAACGTTCACGCGAGGAGCAGCCTTCTAAAGGCAGCTTTCGGACGCGATCAGGGTGGGGTGCGCAGGATACGGTTTTGGTGTACTCGGGTAGCAGTGTTGGATGGCAGTCCATCGAGTTGATGGCGTCCTACCTGCGACCATGGCTCGCCAAGGACTTGAGGCGGAGGATGCTGTTCCTCTGTGAGCCACACCCGAGCATTGATGAGCTGCTCCATGAATTCCCGGCCCAGGTGGCCCGGCATTGGCTGCCGTACGAACAGGTCCGGCCGGCGTTAGAGGAATGCGATTATGGCCTGCTGGTACGCTACCCCTGTGTCACCAACCGGGTGGCCAGTCCCACCAAGTTCGCGGAATATCTCTCGGCAGGCCTTCCGGTGATGATCTCCGAGGACGTAGGAGACTTCAGTGCATTGGTCGAAAGCCAGGATCTCGGCAAGGTGATCCCCGGAGGTATACCGGATGGTCTGGGCAGAACAGCTCCACGCGAACGGGATCGCCTGCGGGCCTATGCGCAGCAGCACTTGACCAAGGATACCAACGCGGCTTCCTACATGGCAATGCTCGCGCAGCTCGGCACTGGGCATGTGGAGTGGCCCCGGACGGATGTTCCGGTCTCCGGCCCCCTGGTGTCCATCATCGTTCCCAGCTACAACAAGGTTCGGTTCATCGGCGACATGGTCCGCTCGGTGCAGGAGCAGTCCGACCACCGATGGGAGCTGTTGGTGGTTGACGATGGTTCCTCTGATGGTAGTGTGGAGTTGCTTCGATCCCTCGCTGCATCGGACGAACGTATCCGTGTGCTGCCCATGAAGGTCAACAGGGGAGCGAACCATTGCCGCAACGTGGGCATCGCGGAGGCACGGGGTCGGTATGTGATCTTCCTCGATGCCGATGACCTGCTTGCACCACATTGTCTTGCAGAACGCCTTTCCATCATGAACGGGAGTGGGCTGGACATGGCCGTGTTCACCATGGAGGTGTTCCGGCATGCCATCGGCGATCACGGGCAGCGTTGGGTGCCGGGGTCCCCCAAGCCGTTGCACGATTTTCTGCGGCATGAACTGCCATGGCAGACCATGCAGCCCATTTGGGATCGAGTGTTCCTGCGGTCGCTGGGGGGCTTTGATGAGGACTTCTCGCGCCACCAGGACGTGGAGCTGCATACGCGGGCCTTGCTGCATCCCACCATTGTATGGCGCGCATTTCCGGGTGAACCGGATTGCCACTACCGGATCGCGGAGGAGCGAAAGGTCGGTGATGTGTTCGGGTCCCTACAGCGGTATTGCGACAGTGCACTGCGTTTCCACCGGAAGTTCCACAAGGATGCGCGTGGGTTGGGCAGACCCCGCTTGATCAGGGGGATCATCCAACGCACCTACCTGCATGTGTTATTACATGCCAGGGACAAGCGTATCAACAGCCACCAATTGCGCGAACTGGAGAACCTGTTGCTCCCAACGGAGGTCAGGGAGCATATGTCCACTGGCTCACGCTTTTTGCTGCGCATTACACGGTGGTATAACCTGAAAGGCTATCGTGTGCCAGGGGTTAACCGCATCCTCTTCGAACTACTTACCTTTTAAGATACTTCCTCTCAATTGGTCGCCTGGCGATCGATAACTGTGGTTAGCAACATCTCCGTGACGTGCTCCAGGAGATATTGCTGGGTGTCATACGTTGGATGTTCCGGAAGTCGGCGAATACCGGTAATGATCAGTGGAAGCTCTTTTGTGAGTTGATCGACAGGTACGCTTGTGCCAGTTCTATATTCAGTGATCGTCCGCGCTACTGCTCCCGGTTCACCTACGTGAATGATAGGGACCTTGAGATGGAAAAGCTCATGGAATTTAGTACCCATGAGATCCTTGTTCTTCGATGGAATGAAGACAAGGGCCGCATCGGCTCTGACGAGCTCCTGCGCGACCTCCTTTGGTGTTAAGGGGGCGTGGAAGCGTATGTGTTCCTGAAGGCCTGCTTCAAGGGTCAATTCACGTGCTTTTGATGCATCGTTCGCTGCGATATACAGATCGAAGATCGTACCCTTGGATCGTTCAGGTGCCATTGCCTTAAGGGCATTGAATGCAGAAATAACCGCCATGAAGTAGCGATCTGCTTCTTCGGCACCATACCACGTACCTGCGTAAATGAGCCGGTAGCCCCGATCCTCATTGCGTGATCGCACGACCAACAATTCTTCAGGGTCGATGGTGTGGGGTATGCGAACCATTTTGCCCTTTTGGTCAGGGTAGGCGGATGTCAGGTGTTGCACCACACTTGCGCTCGGGCTGATGATCCGATCACTGCGTTCGATCACTGTCCTCTCAAACGACTCCTCCTCTGCGAAACGGCTTTTTGAAAGTAGGCCATGACCATAGTTGTCCCACCAGGTCCAGGGATCCCGAAGGTCACTTACCACGTTCAGCCCAGGGTGGATGTCTTTCAGGTTCACGGCATGGTAAAGCAACCTGAAGGGAGCGCCTGAGGCGAACACATATCGGATTTGATTTGTGCGAATGAGCTCATCTGCTAATGCGCTTATCTGAGCACCCCAGAATATTGTGGAGTCGCGTGAATTCCCTTCGCAGAAATAAGGCAGCATCCGCGTCCAGAACCGGTAGGTCAACTTCTCCAGAATGCTTTGTAGCGGCCAACGATTCACCACGTAAGGATATCTGCGTGGCAGCCGATAGGTCTTTATTTTCTCCGATAGAATGTCCGATGACCATGGAGATCTTTCCTCATTTTGGCCGTGCTCAGCGCAGATCACATGAACCGTATGTCCCCGACGCGCGAACTCCTTGGCGAACTTCGCCCAACGTCGGCCACCCACACCTGGAGCTGGTGGAAAAGTGTGACAGATGATCAGGAGGTGTTGCGCTTCCATCGGTGGGTCCGCGAAAATAGTGGCCTGCCACGTATTGAACGACCGCCATCAACTGCATACGAACGAATGGAGATCGCCGGGGATGGATGTCACCGTGTAGCTTAGAGGCCTTATTCAGAGTATCGTGCAACGCGTCCTCATCACCGGCGGTGCCGGATTCATCGGTTCGGCCCTGTGCCGTGAACTATCGGGCAAGGGCCATGAGGTCTTCGTAGTGGATGACCTCAGCTTTGGGAGGCGCGAACTGGCGCCTGTTGATGATGCCCACTTCCATCGTGTGGACATCCGCGATCGTGCCGCTTTGATGGCCGTATTACAGATTGTTCAGCCTGAACGCGTCCTTCATCTTGCCGCCATCCACTTCATTCCCTACTGCAACCAGCATCCGGTGGAGGCGGCGGACATCAACATCACCGGCACCATCAACGTGCTCGATGCGTGCGAACAAGCCGGTTCCGTTGCACAGGTCTTCGTGGCGAGCACCGCAGCGGTATACCCCATCGCCGAGGGCGCTGTTGATGAGGGTCATCCACTGGGTCCCCTGGACATCTACGGCATCACCAAGCTTGCCACGGAAAAGCTGGCCAGTGAGTTCCACCACCGCACCGGCATCCCCGTCATCATCGGCCGCTTCTTCAACGCGTTCGGTCCCAACGAGACCAACCCCCACCTGATCCCGGAGATCCAGAAGCAGGTGAGGGGCGGAGCGCGTACACTGCACCTCGGTAACCTCGACCCCAAGCGCGATTTCATCCACACAGAGGACATGAGCAGGGCGATGGCCGCATTGCTCAACGCCGGTCTCACCGGGGTGGAGGTCTTCAACATCGGAAGGGGCATCGAGTACAGCGTGCGCGAGATCGTGGACGCGTTCTCCCGCCAATTGGGCGAACCCTTGCACATCGAGGTGGATCCCGCGCGGGTGCGGAAGGTGGAACGCATGCACCTGCTTGCCGATGTGGGCAAGCTCAAGCGGGTCACCGGCTGGGAGCCCCGCTGGAGCATCGACGAAGGTGTCGCCACCCTGCTCACCGAGGATGTCGCGTTCTGACCCTCCCCACGTGGTGCTTTGCACTGACGGTGTGTTCCCCTACGCGATGGGTGGCATGCAGCGCCATTCGCGCCTCCTTGCAGAGCACCTGGCGCGCAGCGGGGCCGTGCGGCTCACGGTCATACACCCGCACACGGCTCCGGTATTCGAACCCGCGCTCGGTATTGAAGAGGTCGTCATCGAGGACATTGATACCAGCAGGTTCTACCTGCGTGAGCTGTGGCGGTACAGCGGTCGTGTGGCGGCAGAACTGCACCGGTTGCGTCCTGACGTGGTCCTGGCACAGGGCTTTACCGTCTGGCAGGACATCACCGCCTTCAGCGACAGGCTCATCATCCATCCCCACGGGCTTGAGATGTTCCAGATGCTCGGGCGAAGGGAGCGGTTGCTGGGGCTGCCGTTCCGGCTCGTGCTCCGGTACCTGGTACGCCGATGCAAGGCAGTGATCTCGTTGGGCGGAAAGCTCACGACCATCCTGGAGGAGCTCGTCCGCGGAACAACGACACACGTTGTCGTACTTCCCAATGCGGTGGACGTGGTGGAGGCGAATGCGCTGCCGGTGGATGATCAACGCCCCCTGCGCGTGCTGTTCGTGGGGCGCTTCGCGTTCAACAAGGGCATCGACGTGCTCATGGCCGTTGCCCGGCGGATGGTGCAGGAGGAACGTACGGACGACTTCCGCTTCCAGTTGGTGGGCGATGGCCCGCTTTTGGCCGACTACCGGGCGATGGGCTTGCCCGCCAACGTGGAATTGATGGGCCGCGTGGACGATACGGGCCTCGACAGCCTCTATCGAATGTCTGATGCATTGGTGCTACCCACCCGGTTCGAGGGCATGCCCACCGTGGTGCTGGAGGCCATGGTGCGCGCACGGCCGATCATCGTCAGTGATGTGGGCGCCACCGCTGAGCTGGTGGATGAGGCCAACGGGTTCCTGTTGCCACCGGGCGACGCCGACGAACTGCACCGGGCCCTGCTTTCCTTGGAATACCGCACCGCCACCGAGCGTATGCGGATGGGCGAAGCGGGTCGCCTGCGCGCGCTCGAACGGTTCACCTGGCCGGTGGTCACAGAGGGCTTCATCAACCTATTCCGCGCGACGGCTGTTTGAGCCTGCGATCCACCGTGGATCAGCACTTCTCCAGCCACAGGCTTCCGCCGCGGTTCCGGTAGCAAAGCGGCATGTTCGCGAACACCGACGGATGCACCTTGTGCAGGTAATTTGCGAACAGCCTGATCCGGTAGGCCTGGTTATGCATCAGGAAGGCACGGATGAAATAGTCCTCGTTCCAGTTGAAGCCGCCCAGCACCCAATCCTTGGGGTATTCGAAGGGATGGAAGATATCGTGGAAGTGAATGAGGACGCCGCTCTTCAACCGGGGCAATACCTCAAAAAACAGGTGGTGGACATCACTTCCTGTCTTCACCACGTGGCTGCTGTCGATGAACAGGACATCCCCCTTCCCGAGCTCATCAAAGGTGCTCAAGGGTACATCCTGCACCGGTATCTCCAGCAGCGCCAACCTGTTGGTGTCCTGCGGCCGCAGCAACTTCCTGAGGCGCTCAGGGTGAGGCTCGATGCAGGTCAGTGTCATGCTGCGGTTGTTGAAGCGCTCGTCGGTATCCAGCATCACGCAGGTTGAAAAACCCGACCCCACCTCGATGATGCGCGCCGGCCTGAAGTGCCTGATCATCGCGTACAACAGGATGGCATCCGTGTGGGCGAAGTAGTTGTTCGCGTAGTGGTAGCGGGTCTGGTCCTGAGGCGCCTCAGCGAACGGTAGCTCGTTGTAATAGGATTCCAGCCGCCCCACGAGAGCCACCTGAGCATCCGCGTTCATGTCGACGCCTGGAATGGGCCTGTCATGCACTGGCCAGAGCTCGTGCTGGCGCCGGGTCACCTCCTTCACGGATATGATGGTGGAGTAGAAATGGCCGGGCGCAAAACGGGTGTTCTCCTGCAGGTTCCTGACGGTGCTGTACAAACCGCGCACGTAAGGCAACCGGTTCAGCAACGGCACGAGTAGTCCGTACAGCGTGTTCCGGATTCGGTACCGGTACGCATGGGTCAGCTTGGTGCGGAGGGTCGACAACATGGCTTGCTGGCGAGCGTGTGCTATGCGATCATTGCGTTTCGGTCGAACAGGTTGCCGGGCATTGACTAAACTTCGATGTACAGCTATTTTCCGACCGCTTGTGTGGAAGGCCCTGACGCATGCAACTGCGCAGCCGGACCGGAGGCCTCCTCAGTAGCGGTATGCTCTTCCTGCCAGTTCACGATCTCCGGTTCGGTCACCAGGGTCATGATGATCAGTAGCAGGATGGTGAAGGGGTTCAGGGACCCCACGAGCCATGATTCGTATGTGATGGAGAACAGCACCGCGAACAGGATAGCCAGGCTGACGGGGGCGAGTTTGGTCGCTTTGATGAACACGAGGAACAAGCTGCGCAGGAATATCAGCAGGCCCACGATACCCACGTTCAGCCACATGGACAGGTAGGTGCTATGGGCACCACCCTGATGGCCCATCATCTCCAGGTACAGGCGCCATTTTCCGAAAATGTGCTCATCGTTCGCGAACCCACCGCCGAAAACGAAATAATCCTGGATATGTCCCCATGCGAACTGCCATGCAAAGTAGCGGCCACTCCCACCCTCGATCGTATCCAGCCGGAGGTATTCTTCAAGCCCCAGTGTACGCACGATCACCTCAAGATTGGAGGAGACCGCCTCCCCGATACCGATGGCCGCGAGCAGCGCGATGAAGCCCAGGAACGGCGAACGGGAGAAAAAGCGCTGAAAAATAATAAATATTACTGTTGCTACTAATGAATTACGAGATCCCGTTAGCACAATTGATAATAATATGACCGCATATATGAAGACCTTATGTCCCTTTGAAAATAGCGATTGGTGGTTGATGTTGACGGTAGTGAAAAGGATGAATACCAAGAAGGTGAAGATCCCTAACGCATTCGGATTCCCGAACAGCCCCCTGAACCGGCCTTGCACGTATCCCAGTTCACTTCCATAGAATAGTGCGAATCCGGAAAGAAGTATGACGATTATGAACCATATGAGATTTTTGATGAATTTCCATCCATTGAGCCTAAAATTTAAAATTATATAGTTTGGTATTACAAGATAAATGAGCGCATAAGATGCTGTTTTCTGAAGAGATACAAAAAAATTGTTCGAGAAGACCATGGGAAAAATACTATAAATAAAGAATGGGAGAAAAATGTTGAATATGCTAGAACTGGGAATGAACTTATTTTGATCGATAATAAGTATAGCAGCGAGAGATAGGAGATAGGTGTTTTTTGCTGTTTTGATGATGCGCATCTCTGGGAACATATCTTTTTCCATGTCCGAGAGCACCAGGATGACGATGAAGCCTAACACCATTTCCGCCCATAGCTCCTTGGAGCGCATAAGAAAGACCGACAATGGGAGTACCACGAATAGCAAGGGTCCGCCGTATAGCGTCACACCCACCCACAGCAGGATGAGCATCAGGAACTGCAACTCGTCGCGGAGGAAGTCAAGCATCTGTAAGGGCCTGCGCGCGTGATCCGCACAAGATGTACAGGTATGTCAATGTGGCCATCGTCCCCTCATGCATCGGCCTACGGTGGTCCACTCTTCCCGCCTGATGCTCCCGTATGGGGTGGTTAGCTGGCCGTCCTTGTTGCATCGTTGTCGTCCCAAATCTACTCGGTAAGAACGTGTAATGGGCACGGCCTGCCTGTTGCATGGGATGCAGCTCACGTCATCGGCTGATGGCGCACCGCAGGAGCGTATGGTTGGTTCATCCGCAGCGCCCGATCATTCGGGGTGTTCATCCTCCCGCCCGAACGATTAGCTTTGCTTCAGCGAGCGTGAAAAGGCAAAGCAGCTGATGGGGCGCATACTGATCACCGGCGGCGCGGGGTTCGTCGCGAGCGATGTCGCAGAGAAATTGGCCGCCGATCCTGCCAACGAGGTCGTGGTGGTGGACAATCTCCTCACCGGAGAACTGTCCAAAGTGCCCGCCGGGGTCACTTTCATTAAGTGTGATGTCAATCGGTTCGAGGATATCAGCGGGGTTTTCTACGCGTACCGCTTCGACCATGTCTTCCACTATGCGGCCGTGGTGGGTGTGAAGCGCACCACCGACAATCCGGTGATGGTGCTCCGCGACATCGACGGCATCCGCAACGTGCTGGACCTGTCCAAGAACACCGGCGTGAAGCGGGTGCTGTTCAGTAGCAGCAGTGAGGTGTACGGCGAGCCGGTGGAGATCCCCCAGAACGAACGTACCACACCGCTCAACAGCAAGCTGCCCTACGCCATCGTGAAGAACATCGGTGAGGCTTTCCTGCGTAGTTACTACAAGGAGTACGGCCTGCCCTACACCGTCTTCCGTTTCTTCAATACCTACGGCCCCAAGCAGAGCCGCGATTTCGTGGTGTCCAAGTTCATCCGGGCGGCCCTGGCCCACGAGGACATCACCCTCTTCGGCGATGGCCTGCAGACACGGACGTTCTGCTACATCGACGACAACACCGAAGCCTGCCTCAATGCGTTCCGGCGTGGAGAGGTCATCAATGACGTGGTGAACATCGGCTCCGATGTGGAGATCACCATCAAGGACCTGGCATCGCTCATCATCGAGTTGACCGGGAGCCGCTCCAAGGTGGTTCACCTACCGCCGCTGGAGGAAGGAGACATGACGCGCCGCATGCCCGATGTGACGCGGATGAAGGCGCTTTTGAGCAGACCGCCGGTGCCACTTCGCGAAGGCTTGCAACGGATCATTGCTGAAATGGTAGCCATCTCATGATGGTCGGTCATATACGCGGGTTTGATGGGCTCCGGGCCATTTCGGTAATCTTGGTTCTCGTAACTCATTTGGGTGTCTTTCATGCTCTTCCCGAACAGCAATTCATTCGGGATCGGATCTGGCGATTATGTTCAGGCGAGACCGGTGTGAATATCTTTTTTACATTAAGTGGGTTCTTGATCACTCGGATCTTATTGGTAGAATATCAGTTCACGGGGACGATAAACCTTAAGAAGTTCTATATAAGGAGGTTTCTGCGCTTAACTCCGCCTTTCATTGTTTTTATATTAATTAATATCGTCCTATCATATATTGGTCTATTCGATATTTGGTGGCCCGGTTTATTAATTAGTTTTTTTTACTTGTATAATTTTATACCCACAACCCTTTACGATATCCATTTGGGCCATACTTGGTCGCTCGCTGTAGAAGAACAGTTTTATGTGTTCTGGCCTTTTTTAATCCGAACCTTGTCAAGGTCATTGATTTATTTTGTAATGTTAATTCTGATAATTATTAGCACAGTATTGCTTCTATATTTGCCGGATATTGTGATACCAGGAACACGATCGGGCATCAAGCTTAACGATCTCTTTCATGGTGGGCGCCTTTTGATACCCGCTCTCGGACCAATCATGATAGGTTCATTTTTTGCATTTATTCAGACATCGAAATGGATCGTTAAGCTGAATTTGATTTTCTTTTCGATCATCTTTTTCTTATTTCCAATTTGGTCGCCCGGCGCACTTCTGGAAATAGCCCCGATCTTCCAGTCGTTCGGAACGGCGTCGATGCTTACGTGGATGCTTCTGAACCAACAGTCACCATTAATATCACTTCTTGAATGGAACCCTATATCATACATAGGTCGCATCTCTTATGGGATTTACCTGTATCACGTTATCTTTATGGGTATGGGTCGGGGAGCAGGTCTAATTCGAACCTTTCCGTTGGATTTATTGGTATCCGTGGTCTTCGCTATTATATCCTATGAGTTCATGGAGCGTCGCATCTTGCGCTTGAAGGACCGCTTCAGATGACCTTTGAACTAACGAAAAACTGCCGATAGCTCAGCAGATGTGCGGCATCACCGGCATATTCGGATTGGAGGGCATCGCCGATGCGCGCGCCACGATCGCTTCCATGAACCGCGCGCTGGCGCACCGCGGTCCTGACGCTGAAGGATGCTGGAGCGACGACCTCGTGGTGCTCGGTCACCGCCGGCTCGGGATCATCGATCTGGGGCACGCCTCCGACCAACCCTTCCGGTCACCCGACGGCCGTTTCACCCTTGTCTTCAACGGCGAGATCTACAATTACCGCGAACTGCGAGCTGAATTGAAGGGTTGGCCCTTCCGCACCGCCTCTGACACAGAGGTGCTGCTGGCCGCGATGGTCACATGGGGTGATGCCGCGCTGCACCGGCTGAAAGGCATGTTCGCCTTCGCGCTCTGGGATGCTGCGGAAGGGGAGTTGCTTCTGGTACGCGACCGCATGGGCATCAAACCGCTCTATGTGGCGCGCACCGGTGGGCATATCATCTTTGCATCCGAACTCCGTTCGGTGCTGGCCTCTGGCCTTGTGCGTGCCACGCTGGACCGGGATGGCCTGGTGGACCACCTCCGCTACCAGACGGTGCATGCGCCCGCCACCATCGTCAAGGAGGTGCGCATGCTCGAGGCCGGCCATGCGATGCGCATCAGCGATCAGGAGGTCCGCTCGTGGCAATGGTATGACCTTGTTGGTGCGGTGGACCGCAGCGCGGAGCACCTGCCGCTCGAAGCGGTGCAGCGCGAGGTGAGGGAGCGTTTGTCCCGTGCTGTCGAACGCCGCATGGTGGCCGATGTGCCCTTCGGTGCCTTCCTGTCCGGAGGTATTGATTCCAGTGCCATCGTCGGGCTCATGGCACAGGCATCGACGGATCCGGTCCATACCTTCTCGGTCATCTTCAACGAACCGGAGTTCAGCGAAGAGCCATACGCTCGCATGGTCGCCGAACGCTTCGGTACACGCCATACCCCCATCCGGCTCCAGCCCCGGGATATGCTCGACCTGCTGCCCGCTGCCCTTGCGGCCATGGACCACCCGAGCGCGGACGGCGTCAATACCTATGTGGTCTCCAAGGTCACCAAGGAAGCGGGCATCACCATGGCGCTCAGTGGTCTGGGGGGCGATGAACTCTTCGCAGGCTATCCGGTCTTCACGCGCAGCATCGGTCTTTGGAACAAGCGCTGGGTGACCCAGTTCCCGGCTTGGATACGAGGGGGGCTTGCACAGGCACTGTCAATGGCACGCCCGTCCGCGCAGAGCGATAAGCTCGGTGAACTTCTCCGCCTGCCCCATTTCACGGTGGATGATACCTACCCGGTTTCGAGGATCAGCTTCCCCGATAAAGAGGTAGGCCGTCTCCTAAGGGCAGGTCGCTTGCCGGAGAATGCGGTGCGCCGCTACATGCATGCAGTGATACGTGCAAGCCGCGGTCACGAACTGCCGATGCTCTCGCAGGTGAGCCTGGGTGAGCTCGGGACCTACTTGCAGAACGTACTGCTGCGGGACACCGACCAGATGAGCATGGCCCATGCGCTCGAGGTGCGGGTGCCGTTCCTGGACCATGAACTGGTGGAGTTCGTGCTCGGGGTGGCAGACCGGCACAAATATCCGCACACCCCCAAGCAGTTACTGGTGGACTCCCTGGGCGACCTGCTGCCGCGGGCCATTGTGGACCGCCCGAAGATGGGTTTTACGATGCCTTGGGAGCACTGGATGCGCAACGAATTGCGCAGCTGGTGTGAAGAGCGTATCATGCGTGCAGGCGGACGTGCCTGGTCTTCGCCGGGAGCTGTGGAACGTCTTTGGGCGCGCTTCCTTGCCCACGATCCGCGAGTCAATTGGTCCCGCCTCTTGAGCCTCATCGTCCTGGAGGACTGGATGGAGCGCAACGGAATACACGAGTAAGCGCACCCGAAAAGCAGCAAGGGGGCCGTTGGCCCCCTCGCTCAGATGAGCATCGGTACCGATCAGAACTTGGCACGCGACTTCCGGCCCACGCGCTTGGTGCCACGCACCCAGTTGTAGCGCTGGCGGTAGAAGTTGGACTGACCGCGGAGCACATAGCTGTAGGTCAGCGTCATGGTCAGGTAGCTGTCGTTGTGGGTGGGATCGCCGCGCACGTTCTCGGGCTGGCCACTGATCTGGTTAACGCCATAACCGTAGTTCTCGGGATGGGGCAGGCCATCGATCCCTGCAACATAGTTGTTCTGGTTGGAAAGCTGGGCACCTAACGCGGACATCTGGCTCGGATCCTTGTAGGTCGTGCTCACATCATCGATGTAGTCCGTGAAGGTGGTGCGCCAGCCGATGTCCCATCCGAAACGGTGCCTGCGCTTCTTGGTGAAATGGAAACCGATACCAGCCGGTATGGCCACGGTGAAGTTCGAATAATCCACCAGCTCGGTGCGCAGGGGCCGGAGGTCGTAGAACTCACCCTCCCGATTGAGTTGGCCCTTGGGATTATGGTACAGCGCAGCGATGCCCGCATATCCGAACAGGCGGAAATCGGTCTTGTAGCGGCCGCGTCCACCCAGGTCGTTGTCCTGGAAAATGGTGAACTCGGGACGCAGGTACAATTCGAACATGTCATTGCGGAAATTCAGGTTGCGACCTGCGCGCGGTCCGTAGTCCGTGAGTTCATCCGCACCCTGGATGCGCAGGTACATGAGGCCGGCGTTCACCGAGAGCAACCGATTGATCCGGCGACGGGCAAAGCCACCCACGGTTAGTCGGGTCTGCTGCATCTTCATGTCCCAAACGAGATCACGCCGGGGCTCGTCCTTGCCCCCGATCTCGCCCAGGTAGTTGGCGGCACCTACGTGCACACCGAAGTCCCACGCATATTGGGCGTTGACGCTTGATGCCAGGAAAAGCAGTCCGGCGATGGCTGCAAAACGGGTGAGGATACGTGTCATGGGGCGCACCGTTGTTCGCTTATACCGCACAAACGTAACAAAAGTTCCCGCTCGTTCTCTCAAGTATCCGGCATCAGGATATCAACGATCGGTCAATAGCCGCCTGCCAGCAGCGTTGCCGTGCCAAGGTCGTGCCATCAATGGGTACCTTTGTGCCATGTCCGATCCGCGCCGCATTACCGATCTTTTCGGCATCCGATACCCGCTGGTACAGGCCGGTATGATCTGGTGTTCGGGCTGGCGTTTGGCGGCCGCGGTCAGCGAGGCCGGCGGCTTGGGCGTGATCGGCTCGGGGTCCATGTACCCGGATGTGCTCAGGGAGCACGTGCGCAAATGCAAAACCGCCACCGACAGGCCTTTCGCGGTCAATGTGCCGCTGCTTTACCCGAACGTGGAGGAGCACATGGCCACCATCATCGCTGAGCGTGTACCCGTGGTCTTTACCTCGGCCGGAGACCCGCGTACGTGGACCGGTCGGCTGAAGGAGGCGGGCATCTGCGTGGTGCACGTGGTGAGCAGTGTGAAGTTCGCCCGCAAGGCCGAACAAGCCGGGGTGGATGCGGTGGTGGCGGAGGGCTTCGAGGCGGGGGGGCATAACGGACGCGAGGAGACCACCACCCTGGTGCTGATCCCCATGGTACGCGATGCCATTTCACTGCCCCTGCTCGCTGCCGGCGGCATCGCCAGTGGTCGCGCCATGGTGGCCGCCATGGCCCTGGGAGCGGACGGTGTGCAGGTGGGCAGCCGCTTCGTCTGCTCCATGGAGTCCTCCGCCCATCCATCCTTCAAGCAACGGGTGGCAACCGCAGAGGAAGGTGATACGGTCCTCACCCTGAAGGAGCTGGCACCCGTGCGCCTCATCCGCAACCCCTTCCAGGCGCAGGTGCAGGCCCTGTACCAACAGGGTGCCTCGGTGGACGAGCTGAAGGCCCTGCTGGGCAGGGGGCGTGCAAAGAAGGGGATGTTCGAGGGCGACCTGGTGGAAGGGGAACTGGAGATCGGGCAGGTCTCGGGGCAGTTCAGCGATATTCTCCCGGCCGCACGTATCGTGGAGGACATCATGGCCGAATACCATGCCGTACGGTCCGGCGTTGCTTCCTTGCCGACCTACGCATGATCCGCCCCCCGCACTGCCAACCTTCCGACCTCTCGGGTCGTTCATGGCGCACGAGCGTGCGGTCGTGGCTGCAACTCGCTGCAGGGTTGCTCCCGCTGGTCACAATGGCCCAGGCCCCTGGACCACCCTCTCTGCGCTGTGCGTCCGTGAACGATGCTGGTGAGGTCACGCTTACGTGGGTGCCCGCTGCCGATCCCGGTGGTCTCTTCCTGGAATACCGCATCTACCGGGCCGACCTGCCGCAAGGGCCCTTTGCACTGCTGCCGAACACAGTGCCGGCCATCGGGCTCACCACCTTCCTCGATGCCGCAGCGGTTGCGGATGGTGCCCAGCGTTTTTACGTCATGACCACCGCCAGCACGATCGGTGGTGAAAGTGCCGGTTCCGATACACTATCCACCCTCTTCATGGACCTGGAGCAGAGCGTTCCCGCAGGGGCCGCTGATGTTTCCTGGGATCCCCTGCTGCTGGCGCCTACGGCCTCTCCGTTGGCCACCATCTGGATGGAGTATCCGGTCGGGGATTGGACACAGGTCGGTTCAGCCGCCGTCACCGCCGGTGAATATGCCCATGTCATCAGCATCTGCGAGGACTCGCTCACGTTCCGGGTGGGGGTTCAGGACGCTTCGGGATGTGTTTCGTTCAGCAACCTGCGCGGCGATGTCTTTGTCGATGTCACGCCACCCGGTACCCCGCTAATCACCAGGGTTTCGGTGGATACCCTAACGGGCCTGTCCACCGTGTCGTGGCAGCCCCCCCCCGAACTCGACACCGATGGCTACATCATCCTCTGGAACACGCCCACCGGTGGGGTGATCCAGGATACCGTCTGGGGGCGGTTGAACACCTTTTATGCCTGGCCGCTGAGCCAATCGGGCGACCGGCCTGAGGGGTTCCTGGTGGCGGCCTTTGATACCTGCCTGGTGGGTGTGCCCCCCAACCGCGCGCCCAACACCAGCCCTACGGGCACCGCGCACACAGGTATGTACCTGGTGGCCGTGCACGACCGCTGCGGAGGCAGCATGCGCCTGGTGTGGACACCCTACGCCGGTTGGGATGTCGGCATCCACCGGGTATATGTGCAACGCAACAACGGCGCATGGACGCTGCTCGGCGAAACAAGTCCCGGTTCCACGGAGCTTGGGCATCCGGTGGATCCGGGTGTGCAATACTGTTACGTGGTGCGCGCCGAGCGGGCAGATGATGCCACGTTCTCCCTGAGCAACAAAGTCTGTGTCTTCACGGACTATCCGCCGCTACCCGGTGACAACTACATCCGCAGTGTAAGCGTCACCGGACCCGCCGCCATCACGGTGGTGGATAGCGTCGATATCACTGCGGTGGCCGGGGGATACCGCCTGCTGCGCTCCGACAATGGCGCCCCGTTCGAGGAGGTTGCCAGGTTCCCGGCCATGGCGGGACCTGTGATCACCTACCTCGATGAAGGACTGGACACGGAGAACATCGGTTATCGTTACCGGATGGCGGTCCTCGACAGTTGCGGCAGGGAGGCCGTTCGCAGCAA
>Ga0169931_10007500_pt1 | contig 16148 bp, 15 predicted proteins | sample Kivu_15m_20L_FD_129675 | JGI IMG/M metagenome (GOLD analysis project Ga0169931, IMG submission 129675) | Freshwater microbial communities from Lake Kivu, Western Province, Rwanda to study Microbial Dark Matter (Phase II) - Kivu_15m_20L... | ecosystem: Environmental > Aquatic > Freshwater > Lake...
GGTCACCAATCTCCCAGTATCTGCGGAATAGACCACGATGGATCAAAATGCCCTATTCCGGAACCCGAACAGTCGATACCCGATGCGTCTGAAGGAATTCAACCGTAACAGCTGCCGAAGGTCTCGCAGCAACACCCATACTCCATCATCGGCTCTCCACCGCATCCGGGTTCCAGAGGGCCTTGGTAAATGGAGGAGTCGAGCGGATAACCGGGGGTCATGGTCGAGCAGGAGCCGCAAGGTGCGCCCAGGCCAAAGCAAAGCTCTTTCAGGCTTCCGCAACCGGCCAGGGTGGGAAGAAGGACGGTGACAAGAAGAGGAAGTAACTGTTTCGTTTTCATTTCGATCCAATCCCGTGCAAGATTGCGCCCGCGAAGGTTGCGGGCAAGAGTGATGTGAGCCGAACTGCAAGCCACCAAACCCTAGGTTGCCGGTGGTGCGATGCAAACGCAGCGTGATGTTTTTTTTCAACATTCCCCTCCCACCTACCCCCCTTGTTGCTTGTTGTGCGATGTAGCATGTCAACATCCCTCCCCTCAGCATCGATCCAAGCGGAATCTTCGATATCCGGAGGAGATTCTTTGCTTGGTTCCCGGTCTTTGCGGGGTCGCCGGGCCCAGTGGGTTTCGCGGCGTCAGTGGATGACGACGGTCGGTGGGTTTTTATGGTGGGGCTGCTCGCAACGCGTCAGCGGGGCGCGGCCGAACGCGGGGGGAGACGATTTGTGGTTGGTCAACACGCGTCGAATTACATCCTCGGCCCTTTTGGCAAATCTCGACAATCCCTCGCTTCAGTTCAGCCGACTGGACGGGGACCAGCAGTATCAGCCGAGCTCGTTAATCGAGTTTTGTGATGCGTCCACAGCGTCGCCGGAACTACCGACGGTAATCTACGTGCACGGAAATCGTTTCACCCATCAAGAAGCGATCGAGCGAGGGTGGTACATCTACCAGCAGGTTTGCCGGGCACGCAGGGGGGACAACCCTTGGCGCTTCTTGGTCTGGAGCTGGCCGAGCGAGCCGAGCGGGCTGATCCTTCACGACGTTCGTACCAAAGCCCAGCGTACGGACACCCAAGGTTTGTATTTGGCGTGGTTCCTACGGAACATTGCTTCGAGCAGCTCCTCAATCACCTTGATCGGATACAGCTTCGGTGGGCGCGTCGTCACCGGAGCACTCCACGCCTTGGCGGGTGGATCGCTAGGGATGCGTTCGATCCCGAATGAACCCTACGAGCAGCTGGGAGCGAAAGTGGCACTCATTGCGGCGGCCATCGATGCGAATTGGCTCTCCCCGGGAAGGTACCACGAGCGGGCGGTGAAAAACACGGCGTCGCTCACGTTGATGTATAATCCGCAGGATTCGGTTCTCAAACGCTACTGGCTGCTCGATCGCCGCGATGGATCGAGGGCTTTGGGGGTGGTGGGAAAACTGTCGCTCAACCTTCCTGTGGATGCCTCGCCGATCCCAGTCCAGTCGATCAATTGCAACCACATCGTCGGCTCGCGGCATAATGAAATCGAGTACTTCAGCGATCACTGCCGCGCGGGGAAGATCTTGGCCGAGCTGATTGAAAGCGACATGCCTCCAAAGGGTCACTTGCCTCCAAAGGGTCAGACCCCTTTTCGCAGAGGTACTGAGCACCACCGATGAATTGTGAGCAATCCTCGTTATCGACAGCGGTTGAGGAATTGGCTTGGCTCAACGGTCGCTTTATCGCGCGAGGCGAGTTGCTGCTCCCGATCGATGACCTTGGCTTTGTCCAGGGGGTGACCGCGGTCGAGCGGTTGCGAACCTGGGGGGGGAAGATTCCTCTGCTCGCGCGGCACTTGGCCCGATTTCTCTCCTCGGCCGATACTCTGCGAATTGAACCTCTCCCGTGCACCGAGGAAATCGCAGCGACCCTGCAGCGATTGGTCGATCATCACTTTGCGTCGGTCCACTTCGATGCCACAACCTCGCTCCGCGAGCCGCTGGCCGCTCCCGATGTCGGGCTGACACTCTTCGCGACCCCAGGCCCCGCAGGACAGGGTAAGCCAACAGTGGTCGCGCACTTGAATCGGCTCGATCACGAACGTCTCGGGAGGCAGGTGACATTCGGCCAACCGCTCATTCTCACCTCAATCCTCCAGCCCCCTCCGCAGTGCTGGCCGCGCGAGATCAAAGTCCGCAGTCGGCTCCATTACTACCTTGCCGACATGGAAGCGCGAAAGTCTCACCCCGCGGCGATCGGTGCGCTCGTCGATACCGATGGCAGTGTTACCGAGGCGAGCACGTGCAATCTCTTTCTCGTCGAGGATGATCAACTGATCGGCCCTCCGGCGGATCGAGTGCTCCCTGGAATCATGGGGGAAACGGTTTGTCGCCTCGCCGCGGAATCGGGAATGCGCGTCGTGCGACGTCCGCTCTGGCCCGAGGAACTCCGCGACGGGCATGTTTGGCTCACCGGATCGGAAGGGGGCCTGTGGTGGGCATCGGCGGTCGATGGCCGCAACCATCCTCGCGAACCTCGACTGCATCGGTTTCAGCAGCACCTCCGAGAGTACTTGGAAAGCGTCACTTGAAAATGCACGCAAGCATCGCAAGCAGGGGAGCCTGAGCTAGTTCCCGCCGGGGCTCGAGACCTCGGCAGGTTTTGCGGGTGGACGCCCCTGAACCCCCGCGGGCCCCTGAACCTCAGCGGGCCCTTGCACCGCTGTTCCATCCGCAACGGCACCAGGTCCCGGAATGATGGTCCCGAACATGTGCCCGCCGACGTCACCATGCTGCCAGGTCCCGGCATAGCTTCCACGGTAAATCAGCACGCGTGAGCTGAATGTTCCGAGCGCGGGGAGCCACAGGTCAGTGAGGGTGATCACCGGAGTGTCATCGGCCCACTTGACGGTAAGTTCAATCGGGAGCTCGACATCCACATCCCCATACTGAATCCGCGACGTAAAACGATAACGATCGGCCTCGGCCAGCTTTTCGCATTTGCTGATCGTGTATTCTTCGCTGGGCATCTCTCCCCCCTCCTTGCCGAGGATCGTAAAGCGACCGACCATCTTCGCCCCCGACATGTAGCGGACGAATTTGTCGATTCTCTCTGGCGATGGCAGTTCCGGTATGCCGCCCTTTTCAAGGTTTTCGCCAGCAGCAACCGGTACGCTATCATCGATAAGTTTTACAGAAGCTTCGACCTTTTTGAGCTGATTCTGAGGAGGCTTCTCCTGTCCACCGACATGTGCCAGTGGGGACAGAGCGAGGATCATCGCCCAGGTGATTGAGGCTGAAAAAGGGGGCGGTCCAGCCAAGCGAGGATTGAAAGAGAATGCCATGCTAAAACCTCTCGTCATGGGTCGCGGGTGAGGCACGGAAAGTGAGCCAATCGAGCCTGGCATCGTCCTGGCCGGTGCGGAGCGATCGCTGCCGCGAATGCTCGGTGGAGGTCATAGACGAAGCGCACCTCATGAGGATACCCGCCGCGCAAAATCGGGGGAAGCAAGAGGCGGGGAAAAGCGGGGATGAAATCCGCTGGAATGATTCTTTTTCGAAAATAGACTGTGAAGGATGAACCAGCGCCCCTCCCCGTCGTTCCGAGTTTCCCGCCGCAGAGTGCTCGCCGGTCTGGCCGTCCCATGTGTGGGGGCGAGCCTCTTGGGGCCATTCCTTGCGGGATGTCTTCCGGTGCCCTCACGCGGCCCGGAACCCCAAGGGGAGACGGACGAACCCTTTGAATCGTCGGTGGATGCTCCCGCGAACACCGAGGAAACCGCGGCGAAGAGCCCCGCCGAAGGTGCCGATTCCCTTCAAAAAGCGCTTGATTTCGCACTCGACGAGGGATTTCGGCGGCGTTTGAGCGTTGCCGAGCATGGGGCGTGGCAGGTCCTGCATGGCGTGTTGGCATATGGGTTACCTTGGGAGTTTGAGACTCCCGAGGGTCGTCTGCCCGCCATGAGTTACCTGCAAGCGGGGGGAGGACTTGCTGGATTTGTCCCCAGCCCAGGAGACCTTCTTGGCGAGCCTCGACGTCGCGGCTATCGCTTTGAACTCGAAGCCGGCAGCATGACGGGCCAAGGTCACCGCGACCAGTGGCTCGCAATCCTCTCCCAAACCACGCTCGACACGACGGCGGTTTTTCGGGCTGGAAAAAACGAGTTCATGCTCGATGACCTCGTCCAGCAGGCGCTTTGGGACGTCCCGCGCAACGTCGAGCAGGAGTTTAGCTGGACACTGATCGGTGTCACGGCGCACCGCCCCACCGATTTCTCCTGGACCGCGCGGGATGGAGACCAGTGGACAGTTGAGCGGTTGCTCGAGGCTGAACTGCAGCAGTCGCTCGAGAGTGCGGCGTGCGGTGGTACCCACCGTTTGATTGGCTTGTCGCTGGCCATCGACCAGCATCGCAGGAAGGGGGGATTGATCCGTGGGGTGTGGGTGAAAGTCGAAGATGTGCTAGCCCAGGCAACAGCGATGGCGGAGGAATACCAAAATGGGGATGGTTCCTTTTCGACGACCTTTCTCTTCCGCCATGGCTGGTCCCCGGACCTTGGGGATGTGCTCCGGACGACCGGGCATGTCTTCGAGTTTCTCTCGATGTCCCTGGAAACAGGAGCCTTGTCCCAGCGCTGGGTCGAGGCAGCGGCGGGAAGATTGTGCAGTATTCTAAAAGCTTCCGAGGGGATTCCGCTCGAATGCGGCGCTCTCTATCACGCGCTGCACGGAATGCTGATTTATCGGCAACGACGGTTTCCCGATTCTCCCTGGCAACCCCCGTTGCTAGAATCGATTGACGAGCGGGCTTAGGTCGGTGCGAGGCCCGGTCGGGATAGATTCCGCTGCGTGTCGTTGAAGCAGTGGAGTGGAGACGCAGTGGACTGGGAACACCGTGTAAAACTGCTCGCGATTTTCTCCTGCTGCTCTGCTACACTTGGCGTGCGACTGGTGTTTTTGTGCATTTTTTGGCTGACCCCGAAGTGAGGGACGTGTCCAACCATCCCGGGGTAATTTTGGGGGAGATTGTTTCATGCGACCGCGGCGAATGAGTTTCCGATGCCTTGCCTTCTGCGTCGGCTGGATGCTGGTTGGTGGCGGGGTTGCCCGCGGGCAAAACGAGGGGCTTCCCGACTTGGACGAGGCGATCGTCAAAAAGATTGACGCCCAGTCGCTCAAGCAGCTCGAGGGGGTTGCGGCGCTGATCGAGTCGGCGATGGCCAAAGGACTTGATGAGGAGAACACGGCGTTTGCCAAAAAGATGCTGGGGGGGATTCTTTCGCAGCGTGGGCAGGCGATCGTCGCCCGACTGCGGCAGGGGGGAATTTCGCCGGTTCAATTACAGCAGCTCCGTCGCGATGCGCTGGGCAGCCTCGAGAAAGCGGTCGCCAATGATCCTTCGTTGGGCGAGGCGCATTTGAATATCGCCGTCCTCAATCTTATTCCTGGCGGAAACGCGGACCGAGCGCGACAGGCCGCTTCGGCGGCGATCGAGAACTTGAAGGAGGATCAGGGGAAAAAGAGCGAGGCTTATCTGATTCGTTCGGAGCTGCAGCAAGATGACACGGCGCGGCTGGCCGATCTCGATGCGGCGATCGAGGCCGATCCAGAGAATGTCCGCGCGATGGGCCTCCGCGCGGTGTTTCGCTTGCAGAGTGGTGAGACCGATGGAGGGATTGCTGACCTCAAGCGGCTGCTGGAAAAGGACCCGACGAATACTCAAGTCGCCGCGACCGCAGCTCAAGCGTTAATGCAGGCCAACCGTACTGCGGAAGCCGATACGATTCTCAGCGAGGCGATACAAAGCAATCAAAATGCCCAGCTTTATCTGCTGCGAAGTCAGTTGCGGCGTGCCGATGGTCGTGAGGACGAAGCGATTGCCGATGTCGATCGGGCACTGGCAGTCGAACCGAACAATCTCTTGGCGCTGCTGATTCGTGCAGAGTATCGCTATTTAAAAGAGGATCTTGCAGGGGCGAAGGCAGATATCGACGCCGCGCTGAAGCAGCGCCCTGGAGAACCCAGTGGGATCATCATCCGCAGCATGATCGCCGCCCGCGAGGAACGGTACACCGATGCGATCAATGACATGAATCTCCTGTTACAAAAGAATCCCGGGAATCTCCAGTGGTCGCTGCAGTTGGCCAGCTACTACCAGCTTGATAAACGGCCGCGGAAGGCGATTGAAATCGCCAGCGCGATCCTCCAGCAGGATCCGTCGATTTGGCAGGCGCTGCGGTTGCGTGGGGATAGTTATTTAAGCATCAATCAGCATGCCGAGGCGATTGCCGATTACGAAGCAGCGCTAAAGCTACCTGCTGCCGAAAACGTGGCGGAGGATGCTGATGCTGATGCTGATACGGAAGCGGGAGAAGAGGAAGAGGCGGGTTCGCAGGAGGGTGTAAAGATGAGCAAAGAAGCCCGCTCCGGACTCGCAAACAATTTGGCTTGGGTCCTTGCGACTTCCCCGAAAGACGAGGTTCGTGATGCGGCGCGGGCGCTCCAGTACGGCGAGCAAGCGGCGACGCTCACCGAGTTTAAAGAGCCGCATATTCTCAGCACTCTCGCCGCAGCTTATGCCGAGGGAGGAGATTTTGCGAAGGCGATTGAGTGGGCCGAAAAAGCTGTCGAGCTTGGTAAAGGCGAAGGGCATGAACAGCTCGAACAACTCGAGAATGAACTCGAGAGTTATCGCGCCGGAAAGCCGTGGCGAGAAGAGCAAAAGACGGAGGAAAATGTGGTTCCAATCCTTGCTCCTGATCAAGTCATCGACACTTGAGCAATGCAGTCGATCAATCCATACGCTCCATCGACACAGGCTAGCACTTCGATTCCCCAAGGGGGACCTGAAGAGGCTGAGGATGTGGTCGCTATTCGCAATCACTTTCTCAAGCATGAGGCTTCGGTCAAATCGATCGGGACATTGTACCTTATCGGTGCAACGATAGGTTTTTGCTACTGGACCGCAGCTGCGGTGTCTGCGGTCTTCGAAGCGATTGCTTCGCCGCCGCCCGAGCAACTTATTGAAGCCCAGTTGGCGATTGCCTTTTCGGTAGTTTTGATCGGTTTGTCGACGTTTCAAGGGGTGGTTGGGCTTGGTTTGAGACGCCTGACACCCTGGTGTCGAAGTGCAGCGGTGATCTTCGCTGTGTTTGGCCTGGTGTTGATTCCAATCGGGACTTTGATCAGTCTTGCGATCCTCTATCTTCTGCTGTCTAGAAAGGGAGCGTATATCTTCTCCCCTTCCTACGCCGCGGTCATCGCGGCAACGCCCCAGATCCGTTACCGGACATCGATTGTTGTTTGGATCTTCTTGGCGTTGTTGGCGGCCTTGGTCGTGATCGGCGTTCTCAGTTTTTTTCTTGGCAGGCCGCGTTGATGACAAATAGCCGATGCTCGTTGCTGGAAACGCTTTTTGAAAAACCCGCCGGACCTTTGCAGACGCGTGCAACCGGGCCGGTTGGGTCACTCCCCCTGACCGATGAGATGCTCCGCACCTGGAGCAGCGGCGATCTGTTCGGTTTGACGCAGGGGGCGGGGATGGGATGGAAGCCGCGCGATCTACTGGGAGACCAGTATTTGATCCTCAGCACGCAAGGGGGTGTCCGGGCCGAGGATGGGAGTCCGGTGGCGCTCGGGTACCATACCGGGCACTGGGAGGTGGGGCTCCAGGTGCGGGCTGCGGCAGAGGTGTTTTCTGATTTAGGGGGTGTTCCGTTTGCGGCTTATTGCAGTGACCCTTGCGATGGGCGAACGCAGGGGACCGACGGGATGTTCGACAGCCTGCCCTACCGAAACGATGCAGCGATGGTGCTGCGACGATTGATTCGTTCACTCCCGCGGCGACGCGGAGTGCTCGGAATTGCGACCTGCGACAAGGGGCTTCCGGCGATGATGATGGCGCTTGCGGGAATGCAACGCCTGCCGACGGTGATCGTCCCGGGCGGAGTGACATTGCCACCGACCGAAGGTGAAGATGCGGGGAAAGTGCAGACGATTGGCGCCCGGTACTCGCAGGGGGAAATCACTCTCGAACAAGCGTCGCTTGAGGGATGTCGGGCGTGTGGGACACCTGGAGGTGGATGCCAGTTTCTGGGGACTGCGGCGACGGCGCAGGTGGTTGCCGAAGCGCTGGGAATGACCGTTCCTCATGCGGCGCTTGCCCCTAGCGGCGCTCCGCTTTGGCTCCAGCTCTCGCGCGATTCCGCACATGCACTTCACCGCATGCACCATCTCGGAATGACCACGGCCGACTACCTGACCGATGATGCATTTCACAATGCGATGCTCGTTCATGCCGCGGTTGGCGGATCGACCAATCTACTGCTGCATATTCCGGCGATCGCCCACGCAGCGGGGTTGCGTCGACCGACGGCGGAAAATTTTCGCGATATCAATCGGCTCGTTTGTCGATTTGTTGATGTCCTTCCCAACGGACCGGTCGGACATCCGACGATTCGCCTCTTCCTGGCCGGTGGTGTCCCGGAAGTCGCATGGCACTTGCGTGAGCTGGGGCTTTTTCGTGGCGATGCGAAAACGGTGCTTGGAATCTCGTGGAACGAAATTCTTGATTCCTGGCATTCAAGTCCGCGGCGGATGTGGGTTCGCCAGCTGCTTCAGGAGGCCGATGGAGTCGACCCAGATGAAGTGATCCTTCCTCCGGCCCAGGCGAAGCGACAAGGGATGACCAGCACCGTCTGTTTCCCCACTGGTAATCTTTGTCCGCAAGGTTCAGTGATCAAATCAACGTCGATTGATCCAAGCGTGGTCGACTCCGATGGGGTCTATCGCAAACGAGGCCCAGCGCGGGTCTTCACGAGCGAACGGAGCGCGATTGCAGCGGTCAAAGCAGGGAGCATTCGGCCGGGGGAAATCATGGTCCTGATCGGCCGTGGACCGTTGGGATGTGGCATGGAAGAGACCTATCAGATCACTTCGGCACTGAAATATCTTCCCTGGGGAAAGGAAGTGGCACTTGTCACGGACGCGCGATTTTCTGGGGTCAGTACTGGCGCTTGTATTGGGCATGTCGGGCCCGAAGCGCTCGCTGGAGGACCGATTGCAAAGGTTCGCGATGGAGACCTGATCGAGATCGAGATCGATCGAATCGGGCTGGAAGGGCAAGTCAATTTGGTAGGGACGGCCGATGCCCCGGAACTTTCTCCCCCCGAAGCCGCTGCCGTGCTCGACCAGCGCCCACCCCATCCCGAACTCGCCGCAGATGCAAAGATTCCCGATGATACGCGTCTTTGGGGAGCGCTCCAGCAGGTCGGTGGAGGTACCTGGGGGGGCTGTGTGTATGATGTGGATCGCATCGTCCAGGCACTCGACGCAGGGGCGCGGGCGCTGGGGTGGAAACATTAGTCGTCGATTCCTCCGGATCGTCCCCCGCAGCGGCCCGAGACCGCGCGTGCCAGCACGGCTTCGTGGGCGGTGACCAGTGCGTCCCAGGAGTAACGGCGGAGGACCTCTCTTCCTGCCTCTCCGCAGCTCGCGGCCGCATCCGGTTGCTGCATCACCAGCGCCATCGTCTCGACCAGTGGATCGAGCGCCTGGTTTGGAACGAGCCAACCATTGGTTCCGGATTGGAGGATCTCCCGCGGACCACTCGGGCAATCGAAAGCCACGCACGGGAGTCCCTGCGCGAGGGCTTCCAGCAGCCCGACCGGAAATCCCTCGTAGCGACTTGTGAGCACATAGCCGTCGCCGCGCTCGAGGAGCTGAGGAATGTTTTTGACCCAACCGAGCAGGCGCACGTTTGACCGGAGCCCAAGCCGATCGATTTGTGCTTCGAGTGACTGGCGGGATGGACCCTCGCCCGCAATCCACAACTGGACATTCGGGACCATGATTTCATGGCGAGCAGAGTCTGGAGTGGGAAGGGATCGCAGACGATCGATTGCCGCAATCGCGTGATGAAACCCCTTTTCTTCCGACAATCGGCCAACGGCGATCCAGACAAACGACTCCGCTTCCTTTGCTGGAATCGAAGGGTCTGCTGGCCGGACCAGCAGCGAGCTTTGCGGAGGGTCGACGGCCGGGGCAATAACCGCAATCGGTCTAGAAATCCATCGACGAAGGTACTCGGCGACTCCCTCGCTGAGCACGATCGCGCTGGCCGCGCGGCGATACAAGAGTTTTCGCAGCAATGCCCAGCTCAGCCCAAGCCGCTGTTCCCGCGGATCGCTGTGTTCCGAAATGACCACCGGGATGGGAGATTTTCGACCGACAGCCGCAAGTACGGTGAGATTGGTCTTGTCGCAGAAAGAAAGGATCACGTCCGGCGTCGATTCGCCAATCGCTTGGCGAAGACACCGGATGCGGCGAATGTTCGCCCCCAGGGCACGCCCCAGGTGTGGGCTGGAACTCATGAGTCCAAGCCCGACCCGCCGCACGCGAGGATCGACCGGGTACCGGTCGGCGGAGACGACGTCCAGGGTGATCAGCGTGACCTGGTGCCGATCTGCGAGGCGACTGGCCAGACCTGCCATCAGCCGTTCCGCACCTCCTCCATCCAATGAATGGATGACGCAGGTTATTCGCATTGTGCCGGTTTTGAGGGGGAAGTGTGGTATTTTTGCAACATCACAGGGAGGGCTTGATTGCAACTTCGTTGGTGGACAATTAGGGTCGGAGGGATAGAAGAGGTTTTGCAAGTTTTAACGAGAAGGCACTGGCACAGCAAAGCACGCGGATCATTGATCGAGGACCACATGAGAAAATTGCATTTACTGCTCGCGGGACTGCTCGGATGTTTTTTGGCTCACCATGAGGCCGTTTTCGCGAACGACGGAGCGATGTATTCGGGGTTCCCCTTCGGTTATGGATTCTATCAGCCCTATGGAGTGCGCTACAGCACCTCGGTTCGGACCCCTCCCTATTTTGCGCTGAATCCGCCAGTCTATTACGGAGCACGTCACCACCGTCCGTATGGAATCAGCCCATTCGCTGCTCTTCCAATGGTTAAGGCAGGTGATGACTATCAGAGTCGACCTGCCGTCCGCGAAATGAACCGTGAAGTGCCTTTCGCCCCGCTACCGCCACAAGTCAACCCTTTCTGCAGTCAGTGTGCGGCACACCGAGGGGAGGGACTGCAAGCGAGCAATCTGGCGGGTCGATCAGCACGCGGAACGCTGTCGGTCGAACCCGGCATCGAGAAACCAAAAGGGCAGGTTCGCATCAACCCCTATGCCGTGGAGAACATCGCCGAAGTGGTGGCGCTGCCGGTGGCTGAGCTAAAGTTGGAGGGTGAATCGATCCCTCCAGGGAATCAGCGGCACTAGGAGGTCTCAGCGATGGGGAGGTTGTCGGGTTCACGGAAGCGGTAACCGACGCCGCGAACGGTTTCGATCAAATCCGCGCAAGGGCCTAATTTTTTCCGCAGCGCGCGGATATGGACATCGATCGTTCGTTCGAGCACCATCGTGTCTTCTCCCAGGGCAGCGTCGATCAATTCGCTTCGATCAAAAGCCCGTCCGGGTTGGCGGACAAGCGTCGCGAGCAATCGAAATTCGCTCCGCGTGAGTTGCAATTTTTCGCCATTGACCATGGCCACGTGCCGCCGATGATCGATGACTACTCCCTGCGAGCCAATTGTCGTTTTCGTTTCGCCCCCTTCCTGACGTCGGCGCAGGAGCGCTCGGACTCGCTGTAACAGAACTGCGACACTGAATGGCTTGGCGACATAGTCATCGGCGCCGACAGAAAACCCAACTAACTGGTCGGCTTCTTCGGTTCGCGCCGTCAGCATCATGATCAGCGTATCCTGCGTCTCTTCGCTGGCACGCAGCGCACGGCACACCTCGATCCCATCGAGGACCGGCAGCATCACATCGAGCAGGATCAAGTCCGGAACCTTTAACTGGGCTTGGTTGATCGCGTCGCGTCCATCATGGGCACGAAGAACTTCGTACCCGGACCGCTTCAGGTTATATTCGATTACCTCTGCTAATCCTCGATCATCTTCGACCAGCAGTATTTTTGCCTTTGCCATAACGCCCTTGGGATGCTCGTGCAGGAACCGAACTGGACCCCTTTATCGTCACCAAGTTCGGCAAAATGGGGAGCCCCTGAGTGAAGAGCCTTTGGTGAAGAGAATTGGAATTTTCCATGAAGCGACCCCCCCTTTCTATGGTCTTCGGGGGGGACGCATCGAACCTCCTCTGAGGCGGCGTTACTGGCCCGCGGCGTGGAGCCAAACTTCGAAAGTCGAGCCTTTGGCGGGTTCACTGGTCAAGCGGATTTGCCCCCCGAGTGCCTGGACAAGGTTTTTCACGATCGCCAGACCGAGGCCAGTTCCGCCGCGAGTCGCATCGCGAGCCTTTTCCACTCGATAGAAACGTTCGAAGATTCGCTCTTGGTCTTCGGAAGGAATCCCGATGCCATCGTCTTCGACGATGATTCCCCAGAGTGCCGAATGTTCGGTCGCCGGCGCTGCGGTTTGCGAATCGGGCTCTTGGCCTGGACGAACCGCGAGGCGAATATGTCCGCCTTCGGGGGTATAGCGAATCGCATTTCCGAGGAGGTTATTGACGATTGTGAGGAGCGCTTCGCGATCGGCGATCACGCTCGCATCCGGCGGGATCGTTTCCCACGTGAGTGTTTGGCCGCGAGCCGCCGCGACGGGTTCGTAGGCGGCAAGCGATTCGTGGAGGACCGATTGGAGTGCGACACGTCCGAGCGAAAGTTGCGCGGTGCCACTTTGTGCTCGCGCAAGCTGAAGCATGTCGCTGATCAAGCGTTCCAAACGGGAGGCTTGAAAGATTATCTGCTGAAGAAAGTGCTCGCATGTTTCCGGTTCGTCTTTGGCTCCCAGCTGCAGCGTTTCGGCATACCCTTTGACAGCCGACAGTGGAGTTTTCAGTTCATGCGAGACGTTCGCAATAAACTCGCGTCGCATCGATTCCAGCTGCCGAACTTGGGACTCATCCCGAATGGTCACGAGCACACCGGACGAATTTTCGGCGGGAAGGGCAATCGCGAGGACTTGCAGAAAGCGTTCCTGGTCGGTGGTGGTGAGGCGAAAATCAACCTGCTGCGGACCTTTGCCAGCGAGAATCGCATCGACGATCGAGAGGATTTGGGGGACGCGGCAGACATCAGCCAATTGGTAACCGCTCGGTTTATCACGAGTCAGACCGAGCAGTCGCCGGGCGGCATGGTTCATCAGGAGCACACGGCGATCTCCGGTCACAGCCAGGACCCCTTCGGTCATATGACCGAGGACATGGAAACCGAGCCGCTTTTCCGCTTCGAGCCGGAGGTACTTCTTTCGTCCGCTATCGTGAGCCTCTTTGAGGCGACGATAGATTCCCTGCATCGGAGGGGAATGGGCGGAGGGGAGGACGAGGAATTCCATCGGTTCGGCTTGCGAAATCCAGTCGAGCTTTTCCCCCAACCGCGAGATATCTTCAGACCTACGATGATTCGCAATTGCGACCGCCAGGGCGATCAGGACTGTGACCAGCGAGCCGAAAACAAGGAGCGGAACAGTTGTCGCGGCGCTTCGTGCGGAGGCAGACCCGATGGAAACGATCAGCCATGTTGCGGCGAGCACCACCCCCCCACCCGCGCAGGTCATGACGAACATCCGGACTGCGACGGCGCGCTGGGACATGCGAGTCAGCCGTTGGATCGACGGGCGTTGAAAAAGCGAAGGTGTTTCGACCATGCGAGCAGGGCCTGCAGCGGACGTCGCCGCAGATGACCATGATAACTCGTCTGCCACAATTCTCGTGAATCAAGATCGAGCGCGGAGAGCCAAAGTCCGCCGAAGCAGTAGGTATCCAAACAAACGAGGTGGCTTAAATCGAGGGGCATCCCACTCCCTTGAGGTGTATGGCCAACAATCACTTTTTTTCCACTGCAGTGTGGCGGAGGGGGGGCGGGAAGCAAGTGGTTCCAAAACAGCATCTGCTCGTCTTGGTCTTTCATTTCCCGCAGGGGATCATAGCTGGCATGGACGAAAATCGTCTTTTCGGTTTCGTAGAAAGGGAGCAGTTTCGCGAAAAATTCGAGATGCTGGTCGGGAATTCGCGCCAGCCGACCACCATAGCTGGCCAGGGTCGCTTGACCGCCACTTTGCAACCAGTGCTCTGTCGCGACGCCTTGGCGAAGAATCGACGAAAGCATGATCTCATGATTGCCGCGGAGAGGGACGAGATTGCAGCTTTGCTGCAGGTCCACCAGGATCTCAATCACACCCCGGGCATCGGGACCTCGATCAATGTAATCTCCGAGCAGAACGAGAGTATCTTCCCGCTCGGGTGCGATCGCTTCGACGATTGAGCGAAGCGCTTTGGAGCAACCATGGACATCGCCGATGGCAATGGTACGAGGCAAGGTTCGGCTCGATGGGACGTGAAATCTGACGTCGATCAGGAACAGTTCAGTTAATCTGAGGGTCGAAAGAACCAGCACTCGGGACAAGCGTCCTGACGACTCGCTCCCCTTGATCCTTCACGGCGGATTCCCAGATATCATCCGGATCACCCCAAAGAAATTCGGGCGGGCAGGGGCCGACCATCCAGCCGCCAGCAGCGAGTTCTCCCTCCAGTTGTCCAGCCCCCCAGCCACTGTAGCCACTGAAAAAACGGGCTGGAACCTTCGGTCGATCGCACAGCAGCATCAGATGGTCGTCGTCGCTGGTCAGCCAAATATCTCCTTGGCAGTCCTCGCCCACATTGCTCATCATGTGCAACGCCAACAGCGGACCTTCCACCGGTCCCCCCAAGTAAATCGAATCGCTTCGTTTTGGCCGGTGCCCCCGCGCTTGTTCGATCACGTCTTCCAACCGCAAGTTGCTCGGGCGGTTCAAAATCAGGCCGAAAGCCCCATCGGTGTCATGTTTCGCGATGAAGACGACGGAGCGGAAAAAGTTTCCGTCTGAGAGCAATGGGGATGCGATCAGAATGTGCCCTTGCAGCGACGAATGCATGCCACCGGTTCCTGTGCAAAGATTACGGACGAAACGGAGTCCCCTGAAGGTCTTTCCACAAGCATCCCGCCCAGGACCAACCGACCCCAAAACCGACCAAGCAATGCAGGCTCCCTGCCTTCAGTCTCCCCTGAGCGCGGAGATCATGGATCAGAATCGGCAAGGTCGCGGAGACGGTGTTGCCACATTTCTCCAGCTCAATCGGCATCCGCGCTTCGTCAAGTCCCATCCGCAACTGCAGTTGCTCCAGCATTTTACGAGTGGCTTGGTGCATCAGAAAGAGGTCGACTTGCTGACGATCAATCCCTTCCTCGGTCAGAATTTGATCGACTAGGCGAGGTACGGCATCGACGGTGAAACTAATGAGGCTCGGTCCGTCCATGTACAGACGACTCGACCACCGCTTGCGATGCCTCGGTTTGAGTCGCTGCTCTTCGCATCTCGCACCGCCGTCGGCGACAAGCAGCGTGTCGGCGCCACTCCCGTCGGTCCCGTAGCGGAAGCCGAACAATGATTTCACGGGACCTGCATCGATGAGTGTCGCCGCAGCACCGTCCCCAAAAATCGTCCGCAAGCTGCGGTCATCGGCATCGATGTACTTGCTGTACGTCTCTGCAGTGATCAAGAGGATTCGCTTGACCGATCCGGTCTGGATGAGCCCCTCGGCAAGGGCGAGCCCGTACACAAAGCCGCTGCAGCCGAGATTAAAGTCCAGGGCACCGCAGCGCGTCGCAAGACCGAGCCGTTCCTGAAGCAAACAGCTGGTGGTCGGCAGCGGGTAATCGGGCGTCTGCGTACAGTAGAGCAGAAAATCGATACTCTCTCTTTCAATCGCATAATCCGTAAATAGTCGCTGCGCGGCCGAAACAGCCAAGTCGGACGCGGTCTCGTCGGGTCCCGCGATGTATCGCTGGTGGATCCCGGTTTTTGAGGCGATGAGCGGAATATCCCACCCTGGATACTGGGCTTGCAGCAGTTCGTTGCTTTCGAGCCGCGCCGGGAAGCAGACGGAGATCGGTCCGATGGTCGCGTGGGGCACGAGGGATGCACCGGGTTTGAAGGAGGACCATAAAGGGCAAAAAAAGCTACACTAGTTTCGCTCGATCGACAAGCGAAGGGCCGCGAACCCTGAGAGCCTATCCGAAAAGGGGTCTGACCCTCTCCGGCACGCCCGACCCTCTCCGGCACGCCCCAAAAACCAATGAAATCGAATTGCCTCCAAATGCCTCAATTGCCTCCAA
>Ga0169931_10007501_pt1 | contig 16148 bp, 10 predicted proteins | sample Kivu_15m_20L_FD_129675 | JGI IMG/M metagenome (GOLD analysis project Ga0169931, IMG submission 129675) | Freshwater microbial communities from Lake Kivu, Western Province, Rwanda to study Microbial Dark Matter (Phase II) - Kivu_15m_20L... | ecosystem: Environmental > Aquatic > Freshwater > Lake...
ATGGCCGCGCCCGTTCCGTGGAAGGTGGTCGTGTGGTAACGCCATCGTCCCGGACGGGCCGGCACTCGTCTACCTCCTACCGCCAAACGCCTTCAACTGAGAACTTCGCGGAAAGTGCAGTTAAGGGTTCTCGCGGTGAAAATTGTTGCGAGTACGCTTATCTATGTGCATGAAACGTCCTTCAAAATACCTGTCAATTTCGCAAGTGGCCGAACGTGTTGGCGTGTCGAGTCACTGCCTGTCGTATCACATCTCGCGGGGTTCAGTTCCGCCGCCCGTCGTCCACTTCGGGAACTCCATGTACTACTTGCCGAGTGATATTCCGAAAATCAGGGAGTTCTTGCGGTTGCGTCGGCCGTCCGGTTGTTCTCGTTGGACAGTCGAAGACTTGAAGCGTATCCGCAAGCTTTGGGAATCTGGGTTGCGGCAGTCGCAGATAGCCGACGAATACGGAACCACACAAGCAACGATTTCGTCTTTGCTGACGGGGCGCGTTCGTGTGGTCGGTGCGGAGCGTACTGAGTGGCAGCCCCGCCGTAGGAACACCGGGTAACTTCGAGGGCTTCAAGCATTATTCTGCGTCGTCGTGCGTTAGTAGTTCGCTCATGCCTGTAGGACGGGAAGTATACGCGAATGTGAAACGTGTTCGACCACACCCGTAGGGATCGTGACTTCGCGTCACTCGAACCGCAGAAATCAAAGGCGTTTCACTTCGGTGAGAAGATCGACTTGCAGAACGTCAGGTGAAGTACACTTTCCGCGTCCGTAGTGATAGGGTTCGGGGTGAACGACGACCGCGAAGTCGAAGCCGGCACCGGTCATGCACTTGAGCAGGTGTTCCGGCAGCGCGGCGTCCGCGGGCTTGTAGGGCGCGTCTTTGTGGTAGGGGAACTTCGGGTCGTTCGCGCCCGCGAAGCAGTGCAGGTGCGTATCGACCACCGGCACTTTCGGCTCTGCACCGCCCGCGAGGGCGGGCAGCGCGAGCGCGGAACCGACGAACGTGCGACGGGTGAGCACGAGAGCGCCCTCCGATTCGAAGTGGTCAGGCGCGCCGGCGACATCGAAGTCACCGCGAGGCGCGCTTCTTCGGCTTCACCACGGCGGGTGGCGCGGGGGCGTCTTCCGGCGCGCCGAACTCGATCATTTGGAGCCGCTTGCGAACGCCGTCGGCGTAGGTGTCGGACAGTTCCATGCCGAGGTAATCGCGACCGAGTTTCTTGGCGACCGCGAGCGTGGTTCCGCTCCCCGCGAACGGGTCCATCACCAGTTCGCCGGGGTTGCTCGCCACCTTAATGATGCGGGCGAGTACCGCTTCCGGCATCTGACACGGGTGGTTCACCCGCTCGTTGAAGGTGCCGCACACGCGCGACACGAACCACGAGTCTTGATCGGCACGGAAGTGGTCTTCGCACTCTTGGGGGCGCAGCACCCACGTGTCGTCGGGCAGTTTGCCGGTCGCGTTCGCGCGGCGGTCGGCGTAGGTGGTCTGGCGCGCGCTCGCCACGCGCACCGCGTCCGGGTTGAAGGTGTACTGCTTCGGGTTCTTGACGTAGTACAGGATGTGCGCGTGGCTGCGGCTGAACTTCTTCTTGCAGTTCACGCCGAACGTGTAGTGCCACACGATCCAGTTCCGCATCGTAAGGCCGAGCGCGTCGAGCCGCACCTTGTGTTCGGCCACGTACTCGTCGCCGATAGCGAGAAAGAGCGAGCCGTCCGGCTTCAGCGCGCGGGCCGCCGCCGCGAGCCACTTCTCGGTCCACTTCAAGTACTCTTTGTCCGAACGCGAGTCGTCGTACTTGTCGTACTCGTAGCCGATGTTGAACGGCGGATCGGCGAACACGAGGTCCACGCTGCCGGCCGGCAGTTCGTTCATCGCCCGCACACAGTCGCCGGTAATGACGTCGTTCCGCAGCATACACTCGCCCCGTTCGCTACAACCGTGCAACCTTCACCCACCGGTTAATGAAGGATATTCGCTACAGTAGCGCGAGCCGGGCTAAAGTCAAAATCGGAAAAGTCCGCCGAGCCGGGTCAAGCTGTAGCGGTTGCGCGGACTGTGCGCGCGGCGCGGTTGGGGTTGTAGCGGCACGGCGGCGACGGTATCGCGATCCGCTGTCCTTCGGCGGGGGTGCGCGCGATGCGTCAGTTCGCGGAGATGTGGTCGTTCCGCCATTTCCTGATGGCGCTGGTGCGCCTCGACCTGCGCCAGAAGTACAGCCGTTCGGCGCTCGGTCTCGGCTGGTCGGTCATTCAGCCGGCGGCGTTCTCCGCGGTGTTCGTGCTGGTGTTCAGCCAAGTGCTGAACACGTCGCCCGCGTCGTACATGGTGACGCTGCTCATCGGTCTGGCGGTGTGGAACTTCTTCCGCGAGTGCGCCGTCAGCGGGTGCCTCGCGTTCGTATCGCACGAGTCGTACATCCGCCAGCGCCCCCTGCCCTACGGCCTGTATTCGGCGCGAAACGTGATCGGCTACGCGATCCACGCGTCGTTCGCGTTCGCGGTGGCGCTGGTCGCGGTGGTGCTGGTGAACGGGCACGCCGAACACCTGCTCACGCTGTGGGCGGTGGTCCCGATTCTCTTGATGATCCTCGTCGCTGGTTGGGCCGTGGCGACGATCTTCGCGTTCGCGCAGGTGTACTTCCACGACACGAAACACCTGCTCGAAGTGCTGACCCAGATGCTGTTCTTCCTCACGCCAATCGTGTACCCCCCGTCGCTGCTGGTGAACAAGGGGTTGGGCTGGCTCGCGCGGTTCAACCCGCTGAACGTGTACTTGGAACTGGTGCGCTACCCGCTGACGACCGGCGAACTCCCGGACGCGAAACTCGTAGCCTACGGCCTCGCGTTCACGGCGCTACTGGTGGGAATGGCGCTCGCGACGATCTCCGCGTTCCAAAAGCGCCTCGTGTTCCGCATGTGAGCGCGTCTGGCGAGCGGCGCAACGTAAGTCCGCCGGTAGAAGCACAACGCAATTGCGCGTTGCGCCATTCGAGTTGTGTGCCTACCGGCGGACTTACGTCGCGCCGCTCGCCAAACGCTTTTTCACCCCAAGCGATCCAGTTCGCGCAGGCGGCGGTCGGCGTCGAATGTTGGGGGCGGGAGTTGCTCCGCCAGTGCCACCGCGTCCGCTTCGGTCACGTCCGGTTTCGCCACGCACTCGGCGCGAAACACCGGCAGCTTCTTCTGCGTCGCGATGATCTCGCGCCGCGTCCGGCCCTTCGGCGCGTCCGGCCAGCGCCCGGGCAGTTCGCGGAACGCGAAGAACACCGGCACTACGTCGCGGATGTACTTCCAGTATCCGGGGTTGTCGGTCTGAATCACGAACAACCCGCCGGGCACCAGTGCGCGGTGAACCAGCGCCAAGAAGTGCGGGGTGATGAGCCGCAGGTGGACTTTCGCCGGGTCGTAGTACGGTTGCGGGTGATAGCAGTGGATTTCCGAGACCGAGTGCGGCGGCGTGTGAACTTCGAGCAGTTCGCGCCCGCCGAGCACCGCGAACTTCAGGTTCGGCAGGCCGCGCTGGTTCCCGCGCTTGCGGGCGTAGCGGATCACGACCGGCAAGATGTCGGTGCCGAGGTGGTCGTGCGTGGGCCGCGCGAGCGCCGAACCGATGAGATAGCGCCCGTTCCCGCAACCGAGGTCGAGCACCACGGGCGCGTCGCGGCCGAACAACTCGCGCCAGTTCAGGTGCCCGTCGGGCATCGCCTTCAGCGCCGTCTGCGTCCACTTCGACGGATCGACCGGCGCACCGGGAAACGGCACGCCGAACTCGCGCTCGATACCCTTCGCGTCGCTCATGGAGTTGTTGTAGGCGCGGCTTCTCGCCGCGGGCCGCGCCGTTACTAGCATATCCCGCGAACCGCGCCGCCCCCGGCGGCGTAACAGCACTTGTCCCGCCCTTCCACCGAGACTCGCGGCGGACCCGGAGAGCGCGCCAATGGCCGATGATGTCGTCGTCGAGACGCGGAGCCTCACCAAGGTGTACCGCGACTTCTGGGGCCGCAAGAAGAAGACCGCGCTCAACGCCCTCGACCTGAAGATTCACAAGGGCGAAATCTTCGGGCTGCTCGGCCCCAACGGGTCCGGCAAAACCACCACCATTAAGCTGTTGCTCGGCCTGCTGTTCCCCACGAGCGGCGACGCGTTCGTGTTCAACGAACCGGCCGCGAAGGTGGAAAAGAACGAGCGCATCGGGTACCTGCCCGAAGAGTCGTACCTGTACCGCTTTCTGAACGCGGAAGAAACGCTCGACTTCTACGGGCGGCTGTTCAACATCGACCCGGACGTGCGCCGGCAGCGGGCCGCGGAACTCATCGAAATGGTCGGCCTCGGGGCCGACAAGAAGCGCATCCTGAAGGAATACTCGAAGGGCATGCGGCAGCGCATCGGGCTGGCGCAAGCGCTCATCAACGACCCGGAATTGGTAATTCTGGACGAACCCACGTCCGGCCTCGACCCGCTCGGCACGCGGTGGATGAAGGACCTCATCCTCGACCTGCGGAAGAAGGGCAAAACGGTGCTGATGTGCTCGCACCGGCTCGACGACGTGCAGGACGTGTGCGACCGCATCGCGATCCTTTACAACGGCGACCTGCAAACGCTCGGCAAGGTGAGCACGCTGCTGGAAGACGCGGTGCGGCTCGAAGTGCGCGCCAACGGCGTGAAGGAATCGGCGGAACTGAAAGCGGACCTCGAAGCGGTGTTCCGCAAGCACGGCGGGACGCTGGAAACGGTCGGCCACCCGACGACGACGCTAGAAGAACTGTTCTTGAAGATCGTCGAAGAGTCGAAGGCGCGGCCCGGGCGCCGGTACCTGCCGCCGGAAGAGGCGAAACAGTCGGCCGCGCCGACGGCCTAAGGAAAGTGGTCGGCACACGCCGTGTGCCGCGGCTGCGAGTGGCGTAGAGCGATGGCACACGGCGTGTGCCGACTCCTCCGAAGACGAGGTTCCCCCGCGATGACGGCGCTGTTCGGCATTCTGCAACTGGACCGGGGCGACCCGTGGGGCTACGCGCAGGTGCCCGGCCTCGTGCAAGCGTGGCTCCAAGACGCGGGCGGGTTCGCCGCCGCGGGCCTCGTCGTGTACCTGCTGTACGCGCTCACCACCCCCACCGACAAATCGGAATCCGAGCGCCTGCGGGTGCGGGTCACGAAGTTCATGCTGGCGATGGGCGCGGTCGCGCTGGTGCTGTACGCGCTGTACTTCGTGCTGATCGCCACGGGCAAGGGCGCGGTGCCGCAACCGCCGCCGCCGCTGCCGGGCGAGATCCCCAAGCCGATCCCGCCGCAGTGGCGCACCGAGTTGCAACCGATCGTGCTCTCGCTCGCCGGGTTGTGTTCGCTCCTCGGGATCGGGCACCTGTTCGCCATCGACTTCTTGAGCGTGGTCCGGCGGAACGTGTCGTTCAACCTGTCCGGGGTGCGGCGGTTCGGCGGCAGTCTGAAGCGGTACACCGGCGAACTGGGAACCAAGCGGCGGCTCACGATCATCCTCGGTTCGCTGGCGGCCTACGGCGCTCTCGGCGCGCTGCTGTTCGCTCTCGACGTGCCGCGGTTCACCGGCATCTGGCTCGGGGTGCTGGTGGTGGGCGTCGGTGTCACACTGGCGGCGCTGTTCCTGCTCATGCTGTTCGAGGCCGAAGGGCCGATGTGGGCTATCGCCAAACTGAGTTTCAAAGAGGCCGTGCGCAGCCAAGTGCTGTGGATCTTCCTTCTCGTCTTCCTGCCGGTGCTGTTCCCCGTCCAGTGGTTCGCGGGCGGCAAGCCGTCCGACGAGATGCGCACCACGACCGCGGTCGCCACGCTCGTGCTGAGCGTGCTGGTGCTGATCCCGGCGGGGCTGATCGCGTCGTTCGGTATCCCCAACGACATCAAGAACTGGAACATCTTCACGGTGGTGTCGAAGCCGGTCGAGCGCTTCGAGATCGTGTCCGGGCGGTTCGTCGGCTACCTCGCGCTGATGACGCTGGTAACGCTCGCGCTCACCGGGGTGAGCCTCGTGTTCGTGATGAACAACAGCCTGAGCGACCGGGCGCGGGCCGAAACGTACACGGCCCGCGTGCCGCACCGCGGCAAGCTCGACTTCAAGAGCATTGTGGGCAGCCAGCGGAACGAAAAGAAGGAATTCGAGGGCACGAACGTCGGGCGCGAGTTCGACTACCGGAAGTACATCGCCGGTGCCCCGATCTCGCCGCACCGGGCCATTTGGCACTTCGCCACCCTCCCCGGTTCGCTCGCGTCCGCGCCGGGCGACCGCGTGCCCGTCGAGTTCACGTTCGACATCTTCAAGCTCACCAAGGGCGAGCAGAACAAGGGCGTGGTTACGAAGTTCGTGTTCGTGACGCACAACGTGCCACTCAAGCAACCGGCGCGCGACACCGAGAACGGCGAGTGGCGGTGGGAAAACGAGGAGCGCCGCCGCGCGTACGACAAGCGCGCCGCGGAGTTGCGCGCCGCCGGTACCGACCCGCTGAACCAAGCCACCGCGCGCCCCGGCACCAAGGGGTGGGGTGCGGTGAACACGCTGGCCGAAGAGTTCGGCTACTACGAGATCAACGGCAAAGAGGTCTTCGACTACCAAGTGATGCGCGTGGAGGTGCCGGCCGGGCTGTTCCGCAACGCGCAACAGGGCAACCCCGGCACCGGCCCGCGGTTCAGCGTGTACGTGAAGTGCGAGAGCGAGGGCCAACTGCTCGGCGCGGCCGAACCGGACTTGTACCTGCTCGAGAGTGAAATGCCGTTCTGGTTCAACTTCCTGAAAGCCGGCATCGGGCTGTGGTGCCGCTTGTGCATCGTGGTCGGGTTGGCCGTCGTGCTCAGCACCTACCAGAGCGGCATCCTGAACGTGCTCGCGGTCGGCACCATCTTCCTCATCGGGTTCTTCACCGACCACCTGAGCGAGGTGGCGAACAACCGCAACGCGGTGGGCGGCGGGCCGCTCCAGAGCCTGTCGCAAATCTTCCGTGCCGAACAGCCGACCGCGCCGCTCTCGGACTCGGCCACCACCAAGGCCATCCAGAAGGGCGACCAAGCAGTCGCGTGGCTGATCCGGCGCGTGCAGAACATGATCCCGGACGTGGAGTCGTTCAGTTGGGAGCACTTCGTCGGCGAGGGCTTCAACGTGAACGGCGAGTACCTCGTACTCAACCTGATCGTCACGTTCGGCTACCTGATCCCGTGGTTCATCTTCGGCTACTACATGATGAAGTTGCGCGAGGTGGCCGCGTAGCGCGGGGACAGGGGTCAAGGGACAGTAAGACAGAAGGCAGAGCGGGACGCGCGCAGAAGAGCGGCGCGAAGGCGACGACACCGTTTGGCGGCGGTCCCGAAGGGACCGCCCGGACCGACCACTGACCACTGACCACTGACCACTACTATGAACCCCCTTCAGCGCGCCGCGACGGTTCGCAAGGTTTCGTACCTGCTGGCGATCGTCGGGCTGTTCACGGTCAGCATGCTGTGGCGCGGGGTGATCCCGGTGCCGGGCGCGCGCGCCGCCGCGCCGCTGCGGTGGCTGAACGAGCACAGCATCGACAGCCAAGCGACCCGGCTCGAGGTGTCGGACGTCGACAAGAACGAGAGCGATCCCGACCTGAGCGGAAGCGCGGTCCGGCTCGCGCTCACCGGCTCGCGCGGGTTGGCCGTCACGGCCCTGTGGTACTCCGCCATCGACAAGCAGAAGCGGAACGACTTCCACGTGTTCGAGCAGCGGGTGCGGGCCGTCACCAAGTTGCAACCGAACTTCGTGACCCCGTGGATCTTCCAAAGCTGGAACATCACCTACAACGTGTCGGTGGAAATGCAGGGCAGCGGCGACATGTACTACTACATCGTCCGCGGCATTCAGTTGCTGGCCGAGGGCGAGCGCCGCAACCAGCGGTCGCCGGACATGCGGTTCCAGATCGCGTTCTACTACCAGAACAAGTTCGGCGTTTCGGACACCGTGGAAACGCTGCGGTGCCTGTTCGACCTGAGCTGCATTCCGCCGTCGGAGCGGAACCCGGACCGGTACATGGCCGGCGACAAAGTGGACCTCGACAGGTTCCGGCAGTTCTGTGAGCGGCACCCGCACTTCGTGCGCCGACTGCGCGGCGACGACGTCGCCAACCCGGACCGGTTGCAGCGCGAGAAACTGCGCGCCCCGAACCCCGAAGACGTGGTCCGCTTCCTGCGCGACAACTACCGCGACCTGCCCTCGCGGTACCGCAAGAACGGGAGCGAGTGGACCGACGAGGTGCTCGCCGACGCGCCCCCGGACCAGTACTTCCCGGTGCTCCCGCCGAAGTTCGCCGAGGGCACCGCCGAGGCCAACCCGGAAACTCCGACCGCTACCGACGCGGCCGACGGCGTCGGCTACTTCAGCGCGTTCAAGGCCGCCCGCGGCTGGTACGCGTACTCGCTGCTGCTGCTCCCCCCGCCGATTTTGGACGACAGCGGGCAGCCGATTCCGGCCCCCACGCAGCGCCCCGGGGAGTTCGGCTACGACCCGTTCAAGCACCGCGTGCCGCGGTCGCCCATGACCGTTCTGTTCCGCCAAGGCGCGCCCCGCGCCCAAACCTACGCCGCCGAACTGGAGCACAAAGAGGGCTGGTTCGACGGGGCCGGTTGGACGATCGAGGGCTGGTTCCCCGAAAAGGTGGCGGTGGGCCGCGAGCGCGAGTGGGGGTTGAACGAGTGGGCTCGCGCCGCCGCCGCGTGGCGCGACCACGGCAAGAAGACCGGCCTCCAGATCGACGACGGCCGGCTCGCGCAACTGTACGCCGACGGCGGCGCATACGACCCGCTGGCCGCCGACCCGACCCCGGACCAACTGACCGAAGCCGCCGCGCGCCGGCGCTACTTCGGCACCCTCACCAAGGGGTTCTACAACTCGTACCGCCACACCACGAACTTCCCGTTCTTCCTCGCCAGCGCCGAGACCGAACAGTTGCCCGAAACGACGGCCGCCCGTAAGGTGCTGTTCGCCGCCGACCGCGCCCGCAAGGCCGGCGAACCGGACAAGGCGATCGCGCTCTACAAAACCGGCCTCGACCTGTGGCGCGGCGTGTTCGAGCGCCGCCCGGACTTCCACAAGTTGGACCGCAGCGAAGAAGAGGCGTGCGAACTGGAACTGACCTACCAGCGGTTGCTGGTGCAGCACGACCAGCGGGTGCGCGACCGCGCGAACGAACTGGCCCGCGGCATGGGCGCGGTGGTCCCGTTCCTCCCGCCCCCGTTCCTCGCGGCCACCGAAAGCGGGCAGTACACGCCGCCGCACTGGCCCACGGCGAGCCGCGAAGAACTGAAGTGGTTCGTGGTGGAGAACGTGGCCGGCGCGCCGTTCTCGTCCCCGTTCGTGGGCACCACGACGGCGAAGGGCGAACCGTGGGTGCGCCAAGCGTCGCGCGAGGCCGTACGCGTTCGGCAGGGCGTGGCGCGGGGCGCGAAGCCGGCGGAAGCGGCGCGACCGGACGCGCCCCAAACGAGCTCGCCCCAACCGGTGCCGGGCACCGGCGCGCCGTAACTCCTTCCCGTGGTCCGGTCGCTCCGCGACCGGACCACCGGACACGCCCTCCCCTCACTCCCACGCGCCGATGCCACCCACCGCGCTCGCCATTCTCGCCCACCCGGACGACGCCGAATTCCTCTGCGCCGGCACGCTCGCCCGCCTGCGCGCCGAGCGCGGCTGGGCCATTCACGTCGCCACCATGACGCCCGGCGACTGCGGGTCGTTCGAGTTCCCGCCGGACGAAATCGCCCGCATCCGCCGCGCCGAGGGGCGGGCGGCAGCCGTCGCCATCGGCGCGACCTACCACTGCGTGGAAGAGCGCGACCTGCGCGTCATCTACAACGAGGCCGCGCTGGAGAAGGTGGTTCGGTTGATTAACGCGGTCGCCCCGTCGGTCGTGTTCACGCACAGCCCGGACGACTACCACCTCGATCACGAGCAGACGAGCAAGCTGGTGCGCGCCGCCACCTTCGCGGCCCCGATCCCGAACTTCCTGCACGGGCGGCACCTGCACCCGCCGCTCGCGCACATCCCGCACCTGTTCTACTGCGACCCGCTCGAAGGCGCGGACGCCTTCGGCAACCCGATCGTACCCGCGTTCCGCATCGACATCACGTCGGTCATCGAAGAGAAGGCCCGGATGCTCGAGTGCCACGAGAGCCAGCGCAACTGGCTGCGCGACCACCACGGCGTGGACAACCTCGTGGACTCGATGAAGGAGTGGGGGGCGGTGCAGGGCCGCGCGTGCGGGGTGCCGTTCGCGGAGGGCTTCCGCCAGCACTTGGGCCACAGCTACCCGAAGAACAACCTGCTCGCGGAACTGCTGGGCCTTGCAGTGAAAAAGGAAAAATGAAAAGTGAAAAAGGCACTCGGCCTTTTTCACTTTTCATTTTTCACTGCCCACGAAGCGCGCCCACCAGCAACTTGTACAGCCCTTCGCCCGCGTCCGGCTCTTCGGGCTTCAGCCGCATGTACAGGTTCTTGTCGTCCACCACTTTGAAGCGGCCCTTGCTCGCCGTCACCAGTTGCTTCGCGCGCTCCGCGCTGCGGTACGTGAACACCACGTCGCGATTGTCGCGGTGAACGCTCGCGAGTTGCCACTTCACGCACAACAGGCGCACCTCGGTGGCGCGCAACAGCCACTCCACCGGTTCCGGCGGCGGGCCGTAGCGGTCGCGCAGTTCGGCGCGGAAGTCGTTCAGCTTCGCCGGGTCCCGCAGGCGGGCCAGACGGCGGTAAACCTCGATGCGCAGCTTCTGACCGGGCACGTAGTCGCGCGGCAGGAACGCGGGCCACGGCAGATCGACGTTCACCTCCACCGCCACCTTCGGCGGTTGGTGCTTCAGCGCCCGCACCGCGTTTTCGAGGAGTTGGCAGTACATCTCGTAGCCGACCGACGCAATGTGCCCGCTCTGCTCCGCGCCGAGGATGTTGCCCGCGCCGCGAATCTCCAAGTCGCGCATCGCGATCTTGAACCCCGCACCCAACTCGGTGAACTCTTCGATCGCTTTCAGCCGCCGCTGCGCGGTCGGGTTTAGCATCTTCAGCGGGTTCACCATCAGGTACGCGTAGGAGCGCAGTTTCGAGCGCCCGACGCGCCCGCGCAGTTGGTGCAGGTCCGCGAGGCCGTAGATGTCCGCGTCGTTGATGAAGATGGTGTTCGCGGTCGGAATGTCCAACCCGCTCTCGATGATGGTGGTCGCCACCAGAATCTCCGCGTCCTTGCGCACGAACGCGACCATCGCCTTTTCTAGGTCGTGCGGCGTCATCTGCCCGTGCCCGACCACCACGCGCGCTTCGGGCACAAGAATGCGGACCTTCTCTGCGATTTCGTAGATGTCGTGAACGCGGTTGTGAACGAAGTACACCTGACCGCCGCGGTTCAACTCGCGCAGGATCGCGTTGCGAATCAGCTTGTCGTCCCAGCGACCGATGTGCGTCTCCACCGGTTGCCGGTCGGGTGGCGGCGTCTCAAGGTTGCTGATCTCGCGAATGCCCAGCAGCGACGCGTGCAGCGTGCGCGGGATGGGCGTCGCGGTCATCGTGAGTACGTCCACCATCGCGCGAATGTGCTTCAGTTTCTCCTTGTGCTCCACACCGAACCGCTGCTCCTCGTCGATCACCACGAGGCCGAGTTCTTTGAACTTCACGTCCTTCGAGAGCAACCGGTGCGTGCCGACGATCACATCGACCGTCCCTTCGGCCACCTTCTTCAGCTTCTCCTTCTGCTTCCCCGCGCTCTTGTACCGGCTGAGCACGTCCACCGCGAACGGGTACTCGGCGAACCGCTGCGTGAACGTGCGGTAGTGCTGCTCCGCGAGCACCGTGGTGGGCACCAGAATCGCGACCTGCTTCCCGCTATCGACGGCTTTGAACGCGGCGCGAATCGCGACTTCGGTTTTGCCGTAGCCCACGTCGCCGCAGATAAGCCGGTCCATCGGCTTCGCCTTTTCCAAGTCGCCCTTTACCTCGGTGATGGCCGACAGTTGGTCCGGCGTCTCTTGGTACGGGAACGCGGCCTCGAACTCGCGCTGCCATTCGGAATCCGGCGGGAACGCGAACCCCGGCACCGCTTGGCGCACGGCCTGCACCTGAATCATGTCCGCGGCCATGTCGCGGACGGCCTCGCTCACCTTCTCCTTCTTGCGGCCCCACGCGGTACCGCCGAGTTTGCTCAGTTCCGGCTCCGCGTGCGCGCCGCCCACGTACCGCTGCACGAGGTCGATGCGCGTCGCGGGCACGTACAGGAACACGCCGTCGCGGAACTCCAAAATCAGATTCTCTTCTTGGGCGAGCGCGTCGGCGATCTGCTCGAAGGGTTCACCCGCCCCTTGCCCCTCGCCCCTCGCCCCCTTCCCCAGCATCTTCATCCCGCGGAACCGGGCGATGCCGTGCGCGACGTGAACCACGAAGTCGCCGTCGTTCAGGTCGAGGAACGAGTCGATCGCGCGCGATTCGAGCGTGCGGCTGGATTTCGCCTGCTGCTTCGCGCCCGGCGGCAGCAAATCCTTGTGGAACAGTTCGTGACTGCCCAACACTACGGTCGCGGCTTCCACGAGGCGGAACCCGGCGCGGACGTGCCCGGTGACGAGTTGCAGGTGGTCCGACGCCGCGAGTTTGCCGGCCTTCAGCACCTCCGTGAGCCGGTGAACTTCGGCATCGCTCTGGCAGGCGATGAGCACCCGCGCGCTACCGCCAGAGCCGACCGAATCGAGTTCGTCGCGCACGCGGTGAACGCTACCGCTGAACCGCGCGACCGATTCGACGCGCAGGTGAACCGCCGCTTCGACACCGGGCCGCGGCAGCGCCGACACCACCACGTTCGGCCGCGCGATGAGCGCCGCGAACGTCTGATCGACGCTCAGCAAGCCGGTCGGGTTCGGGACGCGGTCGCGGAAGTGCCGCACCTGCTCTTTCACGTCGCGCGGCTCGTGCAGCACCACCCACGAGTGCGCCGGCTGGTAGTCGCACAGCGTACCGCGCAGACCTGCCCCCGCCGCCCCCTCCCTAAAGGGAAGGGGGGAGTCAGAACCTTCGGAACCGGGTTGCGCGTTCGGCGCGCGAAGGGTTTTCTCCCCCTTCCCTTTAGGGAGGGGGGCCGGGGGGGTAGGTTCTTCTTCGATGCCGAGGAGCGAGACGCGCGGGCGCGCTTCGAGGCTCCGCTGCGAACCGGGGGCGAAGGCGCGCAGGCTCTCGATCTCGTCGCCGAAGAACTCGGCACGCACCGGGTCCGGGCTGTCCGGCGGGTACACGTCCAAGATGCCGCCGCGGCGCGCGAACTCGCCCGGGAACTCGACCGCTTCCACCCGCTTGTAACCGTTCGCCACGAGCCACTCGGCCAGTTCGTCCGGCGGGGCCGTGTCGCCGACCGCGAGGTGCCGCGCGCGGCTCGCGAGGTCGCCGCGCGCCGGCACCGGTTGGCACACGGCCGCGGCGCAGCACACGAGCACCTTCGGCGCGTCGGCTTGGAGTTGTTGGAGGAGGCGCAACCGCGACGTGGTGATCGAATCGAGTTTGCCCTTGTTCGTGACCGCGGGCCACGTTTCGTGCGCCTCGAACACCGCGGGGCGCGCGGGCGCGAACGTCGCCACGTCTTCGACCCACGGCGACACGTCGGTCGGGTTCGGAACGACCACCAGCACGGTGCCCGGCGCGTCGGCCGCGAGCGCCGCGACCGCCAGCGCCGCCGAAGACCCCCACGCGCCGTCGATGGTGCCGCTCTTGTTCGCGGTGAGCGCCGCGCGCAGTTCGGCCCAGCCTTCGGCGCGGTGAAGGAGTGAAGGAAGCGCGCGCAAGCCCGCGGCCGGCGGGGCCGCGCGGGTCGCCGTCGTCATGTGGGGTTCTCTCCTGAACCCGCGCATTCTACCGCGGCCCGCGGCCCGCACACAGGGCAGATGTGACCGCAGTTCTCATTGGTTCACGCCCACTGTGACACCCCGTCGCGTGAACCACTTCCCGGAGCGGGTGAATCAAAATAGTAGCAGGGAAACCGATCTTTCCCGCTCGTGAATCAACGTTTGGCACGCGGATTGTATACACAAATACACTTCTAGCCACTCACGACCCCGGTCGCGGGTAGTTGCACCGGGGCGAGCGAGCCTTTGCTCCCGTGCACCAGTTGCACCAAGTCTGGTGCGCCGACCGGCGTGGGGAGCGCGAACAACTCGCCGTACATGTAGCCGCACCGCGCGCCGTGGAACCCGCTCGCGGAGCGCAGCATGTGCTCCACGCGCGCGAACCGGGCCGCGTCGAACTGCGACTCGTACGCGCGCACCGCCGCGATCTTCTGGTCGATGGTGTCGCTGATGTCCACCACGAACTGACTGTGCCAGTGCCGCTGTTCGGACTCGAACGGGAACGGCGCGTACACGAGGTGCGGCACGCGGTACGGCTCGGTGCCGGCGAACCGGTCGTTCCACTTCGTGAGCTGCGAGTAGAACCGCGCGGCCTCGCCGATCAGGTGCCCTTGGTGGTGGTCCGGCGACGCGGCCGGTGTGCGCCCCGCCGCGATCATCACGATGTTCGGCCGGTACAAGCGGAACTGCGTGGCGAGCGCGTACCGCGCCTCGGGTCCGTCCATCAGCACGCGGTTCGGCAGTTCCACGTTCACCCGCACCTGCACGCCGAGAATGGCGCGTGCGGCTTCGGCCTCTTTCTTGCGCGTCTCGAGCGACCCGCGGGGCGTGGGTTCGCCGCTGGTGAGGTCGAAGATGCCGACGCGGTAGCCCTGCTTCACGAGTTTGGCGAGCGTACCGCCGCACAGGATTTCGAGGTCGTCCGGGTGCGGCGCGACCGCAACCACATCGAGCTTTTCGGGCAGTGAATCGTCCGCCACTGGTGGTTCTCCGCGAGAAGGGTACACCGGTAGGCTACAGCGCCGCAGCCGTGCGGCTTACTCGCACTGCGCGAGTACATATTGGGGAAGAACGCGCGAACGACGGCTGAATTTTTCGCAGCGACGATTGACACGCAACAAACAGACGTTACCGTGGGTGAGGTTTGGGGTGAAGCCGTATAAGCGGGGGCGAATCCCGTGAGCAATCGCAGTATGATTTATTGCACATCCTTACTCAGTTTGGTTGTTGCAGCCACCCTCACATGTCCCTTCTTCTTCCCGACAGCCCCTGTTTCGCCTAAACAACCCACGCAAGACGAGACACAAGGTGGCGTGGGTCTGTTGGGGAAGTGGCGAGCTGCGCATCACCCGGACGTAGCAGCAGGTATTGAATCGATTGACGAGTACCTCCCTGATGGAATCTTGCGTTGCACTATCCGGGACCATGTAACCGGTGAAGTACGGACACAAGACGGAACCTATCGATTCCTTGGCGAACATCTGTCAGTTACAAGACCGGATTCTGAGATCCGAACCATTTACTACAAAATTGAAAAATTGAATCCCTACGAACTTGTCCTGATCATTGTGCCAGCGCCAAGGAATTCGGCAGCCCCCCCCGAAACGGAACTCGGCTCCGATCTTTACCGTATGCTGTTGAAGAACCCACAACAAACCCGATTTTCCAGAATGAATGTGGCTACGACTCCATAAAGAAGGTCGTGCCTTGCGAGTCCGCCAGTTCTACTCACTATTGGAGCACATACGCGCCGCGCACTCAATCTTGAAGGTTTGGAATCTCGTTTGACACCCGCCGGAGATGTGTTCCGGTGGGATCCCTCCACGTTAGCGCCGAACAATTGGACCGCGACGTACACAATTCCAGTGCAAATTGGGCCGCTACAAATCGAAGAAACACGTTCCAAACGGGAGCGAATACTGCCGAAGGCACAATTAAAGGGAATCTGCAAGTCAGCAATGACCCTACAGTGAACGGCTTCAATCCGCAACAGCATCTAACCACCCCGAACATCCGCCCCGGTGGCACTGGCGCGGTCGGGACGCTGCGCGTGACTGGTAGTATGAGGGTGTTTCGTGGCTACTTTCAGAACGAGGTTGCAGGCGCTGCGGTTGGGCAGCACGATTTGATCGCTGTCGCGGGCGCATTTGACGTCAGTGGCCCGGATGTGCAGAACCTCGGTTTTCGGTTCGTCTCTACCACTACAGCGCGGGTCCTCCGCCGGTGAATAAGATCGTCGATCGGAGGACATCCGATGACGGACCAGGACATTGCGGCCTTGGGGCCGGCGTTCGCGAGCTACCTGA
>Ga0169931_10007504_pt1 | contig 16145 bp, 9 predicted proteins | sample Kivu_15m_20L_FD_129675 | JGI IMG/M metagenome (GOLD analysis project Ga0169931, IMG submission 129675) | Freshwater microbial communities from Lake Kivu, Western Province, Rwanda to study Microbial Dark Matter (Phase II) - Kivu_15m_20L... | ecosystem: Environmental > Aquatic > Freshwater > Lake ...
ATAATTATATTTATTTAACGAATAAATGAGCTCATCAATAAAATATAAGTAAGATAAAGAAAATCAATACTTTCACTAAATTCAAGTTTCTCCTTAAAAGCCAAGAAAAAAAGTAGCAAGACAAGGATTATCCAATAATATCTTACTTGATATAAAATTACAATAATGTAAACATAATAATGTGATGCACAATATGAATTAAAAAAAGCAATTACCATAATTATGGTTGACTCCAGTTTTCTGTCAAGATACATCCCTTGAAGATATTGTCGAAGACGACAAAGAAATTTAATATAAATGCTTATGCTTAAAAGAGCATATTTATTGATTTTATATTATTTGATATGTTTAATTATTGTTCAAAGAATCGACTAAATGAATAATTCAATACTTTTTTAATAAATTATTGAATAATAATTAAAAAATATCACCTCATTGAGGCAGTATGAAGTTAATTATTTGTAACAAAAGAATGCTTATTTGATAAAGTGGCTGTAAAAACTTATTGTCCTCTTGTTACTGGTCTCCATTTATGACTATAATCGTAAGTTTTACTTAAACTTACTTTTTTACTCTGGACTAATTAATTATTCCTTGGTTAAAGAATTGGTCCAGTTTCGCTAAAAATGTCTATTTTACTAACAGGAGCCATCACTTTTCTTGTTTTTAGAAACCAATTGTTAAATTTTGCTTTTTTTATACCATCGTTTTAATCAATAATCTATTTCGATAATAAAATACTTTGTCAAATTATTATACTTTACGACTTATAATCGTCTTTTATTTCTCTGACTTATTCAAAAACTTAGTCATATCTTAACTTTAAGCCATTTTAAAGGAATAAATTGATGTATCTTTCATTTTTATAAAAACTAAATTATATGAATTTTACATCTTTTTCCTGCTTTTCCTTTTTAAAACACTCTATCTGGCATGATAAAAGTCTAATTTTTATAGCCTGGTATAAATAAGTAAGGAACTTGTTTTACTTATTTATCAAGTAGATCTCCATGTTTAGTTTTATTATTAAAATGTGGTCGATTTATAAACGCAGTATGTCTAGAGCTATTGTGAGACATTGAATGTCTCATTTTTCTTTCTTATTATATTTTTGAAAATTGCTCATGATTTTTTCTTTTTGAGTTTTAAATAATTTGACTCATCAAATTAGTTATTTTCTGAATGAATAAAATCTTACAGGGTTATTATACTTCATTGTAGTAGCTCGATCAAGCTTAATGTTTTCAGCTTCCATTAAAGAGGTAGTTATAAATATATAATGTAGAGTTCTATATTGAAAATAATCTAAAATATAAATATCATATAAATTTAACAAATTAAAATCATATAATTAAAAATATTGAAATAATAAAGCCTATATATCATTGATATTTATAAAAAGATTGTTTATTAGAATTTAATGCATTTCTACTGATAGATCCATTTGAATTTTTACTTAATCTTAATTCATTCATATCAATTTTATAGTATTCATCAGACTTTTTATTATTTTTATATTAATTACTATTATTAGATTGATTTTATTTATTAATATATTAACCCTGTTTTGAATTATTAAATTTACTAATTCTTGTCATTCCAATTTTACCTTATTTGACCATTTTACTTTATTTCATTTTCGATTACTATTTATCTTTATTCCCTTCCTTCATAAATTAAATAACTAAATTATTTTAGCAAAATTGATCTAATATTTTATTCAAAGCTTATTGATTGCTTGTTATACATATTTTTCCAGCATCTTTATGTTTTTGTATATGTTAATTAATTTATCTAATACTATCTTAATATATCTTGCCATCATTTGCGAGATAAGTTATTAATCCTGCTAGACAGTTTTATCCTTTTAACATGATAATCTGATTTTGTAGTGTTTATATTTGCTAATTTATAAAAGATGATATGTTTTATGTTTAATTTTTGTCGTAGACTTATAATTATCTATATTTTGATAGAGTTTCATTGTATAACTTTTATTAATAGTTATCGAAAATTTAATCTATCATTTGATAAAGAATCTGCTTATCTTATAATAATTGATTATGGATACTTTCTTTTAATCCCATTTAATAGTCAAATATTTTATCATTAGATCGATTTAATTCTTAAAAAATTACGATGTTTTGATAACATTTTTGTTTCGTCTATTGAATTATATCGTTTATGTTTACATAACATGGTTTTGTCCCTTAAAGAAAATGTTGCTAAGTATGCTCAACTATGCAATTTGGACATAATGGCATAAGACAATTTGGATCTTTGCAGAAATTTGTTAAAAATTATGTTGGGTGATAGGCACAGTATATTCTTTTTATATCGTGATTTTGAGGTAAAGCTGTATTGTTGAATCTTGACATTACCGTTAAAATTTATTATTTTTATTATAATTTACATTCAATAAAATAACAACTATAATAAAGACTATTTATATGATGATAAAATAATGATGATGCTAATAAACATTTCAGTACAATATATGTATTTTTATCGAAAAAAAATCATTAAATTTTCTACAGTATTTAATAAATACATGCCATTATATAGAATCATAACAATATTTTAATTAAGTTTAATAATATTAATTTGGATTTAATGAGCACAAAAAAACAAATTAGAGTTAAAAAATTATAAGGAACTCCTTATATGATATCTTAAGACGAACAACTTGGTAAAGGAAGCTATGGAGTCGTATACAAAGCATACAATAAATAACAACCAAGTTAATTATTAGTAGCTAAAATCATCCCACTTAATGAATAATAACAAAACATCAGATAATCAATAGAATCCTAATTACAAATAATTAAATAATTGCCAAGACATTAAAATTTAGTCAATTGTATTCGAGCTCATATTGAAAGTCAAAATAATTTATATATCATTATGGAATATTGTAATGGGGGATCTTTGTAATCTTTTATTTAAAAAATGGTATTATTTCCATAATAAAAAATATGGGAGTTTATTGTACAAATATGCAAAGGATATAGAATCTTACTTGATGCTAATATCATTCATAGAGATATAAAGCCTTAAAATATCTTGATAAATAATGAATCTTATAAATTAGCCGATTTTGGACTCAGTAAAAGACTAGGTGATACTTAAGTAATACAAAATTTATCAATAAAAGGCACTCCTTTATATATCGCACCTTAAATAATTAATAAACAAGTAGGAAGCTCAAAAATAGATATCTTTTCATTAGGATGTTTAATATTTCAGCTTATGTATGATGGAAATCATCCTTTTTATGATTAAAACAAAAGGTATGGCACTATATAACAATATTATAATTCGATTAAAAATGTTGAAGTTCAATTCAAACAAAAGAATAAAAAAGGCGAGCATCGTTCAATTTAACTAAGAAAACTTGTTAAAAGTATGCTTGCATATAACTACTAAGATAGAATATCATGGCAAGAGTTATTTCAACATGATCACATAAACATAGACAAATTTTTAAAATAAAAATAATCAACAAAAAGTCTAAAAACAGACAAATAAAAACAACTTTAGCTCTTAAGAAGAAGTCTTATATAAGTAAATAGATCATCAGCTAAAATATAATAATATACATAAAAAACTGACATGAGATAATAATCAAGCCAAATGACCCAATAATTAATATAATTTTAAGAAATAATAAATCAAAAGTAATTAAAAACTATTTCTTCAGTAATATTTAGATTTAAAATAACATACTTAACCATAATTTATTGTAATTCTAAAATTAATAACCTGATAATCTAAAATACTCATCATAAAATATTGCATATACATATACTTAATGCAATTAAACGCATAGGGAAAGAAGGTCATTACTTTTTACTTAAGAATATTTAGATAATTATGAAGAGAATAAAGATCTATTAAAAAAGTGTAATAAGGAATTTGTTTGATATACTTGAGTAAGATCGTAATAGACTGATGGATTAATATTTAAGATCGATAAAAATTTATAAGGATAAAGAACTTGATATTACATCTATTATCCAAAATTATGATTTAAGATAATACGAAACAATCTTATATACTGTATTGACATAATATTAAGAATATCCTAAAGAAATCAAATAAAAATTAAAGATAATCATATCTCTTCTTGTTGATATATACGATTCTTCTTTAAAATTGACATAACTTACCCAGCAATAAACGATCTCATGGATAAAATCATCAAGTATCGAATAAATTGAAACTAAAATGGATTAATTATGTTTTAATAAATTAGAGCCTTCCTAATTTCATACATTTTTAATGTAAAAATAGCATATTATTTAAGATCAGATAATAAGAGCTATGAAAAAAGTAGGTTTAATTATTTAATGATAAATTTATATCGTTTTATTATATAGTTTTAAAAATATAATAACTATACAAATGATGATGATTGTCGTTATAGTCTTTCAAGTATTAGCACTATTATTTATTGGAACCTTTGCAAGAACTAATGATTCTAACTCATTAACAAATATTAGTAGCAATTTGGTTAATAGTGTATTTACTCTTCTATTTGGCTTCACTTTAATGTATTGCCCTTTTAGGAAATTATCAATCTTTGCATTTGTTAGTTTATTACTTAGTATATCAATCGGTACTCAAACTACTATACTTTTTGCTACTTTTTGGGATAATTGTTTTACATCTTTTAATACATTAGATCCTTTCTTTCAGATCACTTTTTCGTTATTATCAAGGTCAGGATACGCCTGTCTTGCTATTGTGATTACTGTACTAGATTTTATAGGATTATTTTCTTTTTGGCAAATATATCTTCTTATTCCACCGATTATGGCCATAGGATATTGCTTAAATTCAGCAATTATAATATATGGATTAAAAACTTTTGATGGAGGTGGAGGACTTTCTATATTTTTATATAGTGGATTATGCTCATTAATGATATGGATTTTATGTATAAGAGGAAAAATCGATCACAATAGATTTCATATTAAATAATCATATACAAATAAAACATTAGGATTTATAGGGGTCGCCATTTCTTTCATAAATTGGCCAAAGTTTAATGCATCAGGTTCTATCATGTCTTACATAAATGTCAATAAAACTTTAACTACAACAATAACAGTCTTGCCATCTTTGACATAATTGCAATCTAGTGCTTATGCGAATACTTTTTTAGGTCTCACTGCTTCATTACTTTTATCATTTTTATTTGTATCAAGATAAACGAAAGAATAAAAATTAAAGTACTAGATTTATATAGATTGCTTTATAAATGTATTTATCTCATTATATAGAGTGGTATAGTAATAGCTTCATACCAAGATATACTTCTTAATCCTTCTGCTTGTATACTTCTTGCATCAATAAGCACTATTATAACTTTAATTATTCATAAATATTTTGTAACATCTTCGCAAACTAATGCTTAAGGTATATTCAAAAAGTTTATGATTCATTATGTTAAAGTAGTATACAGAATAATATTTTCGATTCTTGGAATTATAATAACTTCAATTGTTGTTGCAACAAGAAAAGGTATTGTTCCTTAATTATTATATGATAATTATTCAAAAATTGCTGGATTTGAGATATTAGCTCTTGTGGTGACTATTATATTTGGTGCAATATTTGGTCTTATAACTGCAGCAAGCATAAACATTTTTTTAGCATTTAAAAAAAAGTAAATAAAAACAAATACATAACAGAAAGCTTAATAATAGTAATAGTCTAAAAATTTATTATAGATAAGTGATGAAACATTTTTCTAATCTTTTCATAATAATTAATTTCCAATATATTATGATATATTCTAGACAATAAATAAAAAAGAATAATAGAAGATTAATATAGCTGAATATACTACTAAGGTAATCAAATAATCTCTTCTTAGTGCTGAACAAAATCTGTTGAGGATAAATGCTACTAATCAGATATATTAAAGTAAAGTTAATCCTAAAGATGCAAAGTTTTATATTGATTCAGATTTTAGTAAATCTAAGAATAATTTTTAAGTATCTAAAATGAAAAGTTTTAAAAGAGATGATTAAAGTGTATATTCTTATAGACAAGATTAGAAAGTAATAAATCCCCATAGATAAATGGTGATTCAAAAATCTAACTTAAAAATATCTGAAAATTAAGATATATCTTTAAATGATAAAGATATCAAAAGAAAATTATCATATGATTAAGGTTCTTAGATATTGGAATAAAATAATAAAATAAGTAAAGTTAAATAGTGATAGATATATCGTTTGTATTAATTTTTCATACTTTTGTTGTAATTTCATATCATATATAAATATATGTTTTATATTAATTAATTGCAATATATAAAACGTAATATTTAGATTTAATTGAGTAATTAATATTATAATAATAAAATATTTAATAAATAATGCATTAAGATTCCGTATCAGCTTTAAATTTGGAGATAAGGAATATGTTAGGCTCAGGATCATTCGCTTAAGTTTATTAATGCTTTGATCAAAAAGATAATCAAACATATGCTGTAAAAGTACATAATTCTTTATTTAGATGATCTCCAAGTAATCATTAGGAAGTTCGAAAATGAAGTATTTTGCTAAAGAGGCTAAAATACTATCCGAGATCAATCATAAAAACATTGTAAATTTTCATTCTTTTCATGAAACTGAACAATGTCTTTTGATAAAAATGTCGATAATAAAAGGAGGAACTTTGAAAAAATTAATATAATAACGAAAAACGAGTCGAAGACCTTTTAACTAATTATAGATTTCGATATTTTTGAAGAATTTACTTGAAGGAGTAAAGTATCTTCATGCACTAAATATCATTCACCGCGATCTTAAACCAGGCAAGTATCACCATAATAAGATAGAAAACATTTTATTCGATGATAGCAACGATTTGTCTACTGTAAAAATAGTAGATTTTGGACTATCAGCGAAACTTCAAATGAACAATCCGACGAATCTTAAATCACAATGCGGGACTCTACTATACATGGCACCATAGATATTCTACAAACCATCATATACCAAGTCTGTTGATATATGGTCAATCTCAGTAATTACTTATATGTTATTTAATGAAGGGAATCATCCTTTTTTCACTCCAGGTAAAAATTATATAAAAAAGGTATGAAAGTCGAAGATTTCAAAAATAAAATTAAAAATTAAAATTATCCCTTGATATCAGATAAATTAGCCCAAAATTTCATTGAAAAGATATCAAAAAAATAATATTAATAGCGATATAATGTAAATGAAGCTTTAAAGCATCCATTTATAACACGAAATAAATAAGATTAAATTCCATTATCTATTCATTAGTCTTTCAAGGGTTTTGACTCAATAAAAGAAATATTATCTGTATATAATTTCTTTATATAGGTTATGAAGTTAAATATAACTATTAACAAATTAATATAGGCAGAGAGAATAAAAATTAGTGAAGAATATCATATAAAAGTTAAAGGCTTTACATAAATTAATTAAAAAAATAGGGTTACTTCTCCTTCTCGAAAAAAGATGAAGGACAGACATAACTAATTTTTCAATAAAATGAAACAAATATTAAATAATAATAATAATTTTCTTGATAGTAGTCAATAGTATATTCCCAAAAATGATTATAAATAGTAGTAAAGTCCAACTCTCAAAAAACATTAATCATTTTTTATGAGTCTTTTTGAAAAATAAAAGACCATTTAACTAGATTAATCTAAAAATAGCAGTAAATTCATAAATTCATCAGCAATAAATTTGAAAAAAGTTGATAATAATGCATCTTTTTTCAATAGTTTTAGTGATTTTCAATAAAAATAAGAAGTTTAGTAAACGATTACCGCTAAATCAGAAAAAATCATTATGTAATAAAAAAACTACAAAAATAATTAAATAAAAAATCTTTCAAAAACAGTTCAATTTAATAATTCTTATCAAGATAAATATTAACTATAGCAGTAAAAGTAACTAAATATATTATTTTAGATCATTTAAAGCCGTAAAATTAGACTTGATAAAGGAAATACCTGATCAGAAGAGAAAGATTTTTCAAAAAAAATCTTTAGTAGAAGACAAAGAATCAAAAATTAAATATAATCCGAGATTTGTTAAAAAATATTCATTTATAAACTAAAAATAAAAGCAAGAATCAGCTTTTAAAAATAACCATAAATTTTCTTTATCTACAAAAATTAATAATAAAAAAAATAGTCCTGGTAAATAATTATCAAAACCTTTATTTAACAATTTCCCAAAATATATGAATTATACTCAAAAAAAATGATTATTGTAAAATATTATTATTTTAAATATATTTAGTATCATTGTTTAAATATCACCAAAATTTCTTCCATTAGTTTGATATGACATGAACGCTACGAATACTAGGATTTATTATAACATAAAGAACATTTTGAGGATTGTAACCTTTTTTATAGCATTTTCCTCCATCAATTGATTTTATTTAATAAGCCATGCTTTAGATGAATATTTAGCCAGTTTATGATCTTTTTCTTACTGAAACTAAAGATTTATAGATTTTTTTAGTCCATGACAGATAGGGCTCAATCATATCTTAATATTGATTAAATGATCCTCCAATTACTAATAATTGAAAAAGTTTCAGCAAAAACTATTTTCTTTGAGTCTCATTAAAAGTGCAATAAGTTTATCCTTCTTAGACTATTAGACATTCTCTTAATCTATCGCATATTTATATTTCTTCAAAATAATCGCTCATCATTTTACTAATAAATCCTTTTTTTACGATTTCTAGATATAATGTATTAGTACATGACTTCTCTAATTCTTAAAATAACTACATGCTGAGTTAATGGCATCGTAAATTTTCATATTAAACTGATGATATTGATTATTTTGCAAATTTTATCTTTAATTATTTGATAAATACATTATTAACAATGTAGCGTAAATTTGGATTATTAAACAAATCTTGCATAAATCGATTGATTTCGAACTCTTGTAGCTGTTGGTTATATCGAAAAGATCCAATTTTGATGTTTTATGATAATCCCCTAATATAAGATATATTGTTACCATTTAGTAAGGATCTCTTTTGTTTATTTTTATTATAGAACCTTATTAGAAATAGGTTCAAAAAAGAAACTCTCTTATACTACTTCTCCATTATCGATATTTATCTGCATTAAAAAACTAAAGATTTTTTCTAAGTTAATATAATTATAATTTTATATATTTTTAAAATAATTTAAATAAATGATAATTAATCTCATCATTGAAGAACTTTAATTTTTGATATGGCTTATTCAACAATTTCACATTATTTTGTATAATTCTTAAGTTTTTCATTAATTTATTCTTTCTTTTGAGCTGGTACTTTATGCCAATTAGCATCCATTGTCTTTTTTAATAGATTTTCTTTTAAGCTGTTTAGTTATGTTAGCTTTTTACTTAATCTTTCAAATTAGATTTCAAAGTTTATATGGCTTCCCAATTATAAGAAGATTTTAGCTTATCCATAGTTTGATGATCCACAGCCTTTTGGAAGTTATTTTTCATCATTGATGATAGTTACTTTAGTGCATTTTCCTAAAGTACTAAGAAGGTCAGTTTGTTGACAAATAATTGATTATTTAGTGAGAATGAATCCTAAAGGTTTTATTTGTGGTGGTAAATTAACGCTTGCGGCTATTGATCTTAAACATCCAGCTATTTTATTAACTTTCTAAAATTAAGCTTCAATATTATTAAAATAATCGGTTAGTTATTAGTATTGTGAAGTAAGTGGTTATGGGAATGAAGCGATGCTGATACTTTTAGCTTTATTAGGATAATTTGGCAATTTTTGATATAATTATTAACTTATAAATGGCATCATTGGATGTAAAACTCTCAATCCACTATCTAAACAAATAAACAAAGTTCTTGCAGTTTTTTACTTTTATTATTAAGTTCCATTTATAAAAATAGGTTTAGTTGCTTCAAGATAAATATCACATAGCTCATATTGCCAAAATTGATAGAATGAATTAGCAGCTTATCCCAAAGAAAAGTTTTCAAAACTTTTTTTAACATCAGTAAGTAAATTATTTAATTTGCATAGAATCCAACTGTTAAGAAAATTTTGATTTTTAGGATTGTGATCTTTTGAAAAATCTTTAATCAGTTCAAGTTTTGATTTTGTAAACTTAAATGTTTGCCATATCTTATTACAGAATTGTCTAACTGCTATAATCTTTTTAATATTTAAGTTGATACTTCGACTTTGGACCATATATGATAATAGACCAAATCTTAAGGCATCTGATCCACATTCAGGTATTCCTTGAGCAAATTAGTGTTTTAATGTTTTTATTGAATTATCTTGCTCTCCTTTAGGTAAATTACTGTTTCTTATTTTATTAATTAAGTTGTCGAGAGTAGTTCCATATATTATTTCAAGTGGATCTATGACATTTCCTCTTGATTTCGACATTTTATTTCCTTCTGAATCACAAACTAAAGGATGAAGGAGAACTTGCTTGAAAGGAATTTTTCCTGTTAACCATAAAGACATCATAACCATTCTTGCGACCCAAAAGAATAAAATATCATGTCCTGTCTCTAATATTTGATTAGGGAAAAATGTTTTGTAATCAGGATGTTCCTCATTTGGCCATTTTAATGGAGAAAATGGAAATAGTCCTGAACTAAACCAAGTATCCAAGACATCTTCATCTTGTTCAACACTTATATTTTATCTAGGCAAATTCAATAATTTTTAAGCTTTTATAAAGGCTTATTATATATTTTTAGCTACAACCCAGTTATTTTATGATAAATTTTATTGAGGTTTATTTCCTTTGGGATAGCAATAATAAGCTGGAATACGATGACCCCACCATAATTGTCTTGAGACACACCAATCTTTTAAATTTTCCATCCATCTATACCATGTATCTTATTAACTTTTAGGATGAATCAGCATTTATCCATTTTTAACTATTTCAATCATCTTTCCAGAAATTTCTGAGCTTTTGACATACCATTGTGGCTTAATCAAAGGTTAAATAACATCTTGAGAACGAGAACAGAGACCTAATCTCATTTTATTATCTTTCTTTTCTACAAAAAGATTCAATTTTTTCAATTATTATTCAATTAATCTTCTACATTCAAATCTTTTTAAATTTTTGAATTGTCCACCATTTTAGTTGATTAATCCATCTTCAGTAAAAATATTTATAAATTCCAAATTGTGTCTTTGTCCACAAACATAATCATTATGATCATGAGCCGGAGTTATCTTTACACATCCTGTACCAAATTATCTATCGACCATATCATCAGCAATAATAACAAGTTTTCTATCTGGAATGAAAGGATGAATAAGTTATTTTCCTACAAGATCTTTGAAGCGAGGATCTTCAGGATGAACAGCAACGGCGCTATCACCTAACATTGTCTCTATTCTGGTTGTAGCTACTGTGACAAATTTTTATTTATCTTATTTCAATTGATATTTAAAACTTACAATAACACCAAATTCAACTTTTTTTTCATATCCAGGTATTTACAATAATGTTCTTTTTTAAAGATCGATATGATCAACTTAAATATCTGAAATTGCGGTTTTTAATTGTGTCGACCAATTAACTAAACGATTAGCTCTATAGATCAGTTTCTTATCATAAAGTTGAATAAAACCTTAAGTGACTGCTTTTGATAAATTATCATCCATGGTGAATGCTAGCCTACTCCAGTCTAAAGAGGCTCCAGTTTTTTTAAGTTGATTTATAATTCCATTTCCATGTGTTTATTTAAATTGCCAAACTACTTATAAAAATTTTTATCTTCCTAGATCATGACGAGTTTTTCCAGTTTATTTGAATAATTTTTTTTACGCAACAGTTTGTGTAGCGATACCTGCATGATCTGTTCCAGGTATAAAAAGAGTTTAATATCCTTGCATTCTCTTATTTCTTATTAATGCATCTTAAATTGCGACTGTTAATGCATGGCCAATATGTAAATATCCAGTGACATTAGGAGGAGGTAAGCATATAGTAAATCTTTTCGGGTTTGTTGTTTGATTATTAGGAGTGAAGAATTTGCTTAATAAATAAAAAAATACTTTTATTCCCACCAATTGGTCCAATATTTTTCTACATTGGTTGGATTATATCCATCTTCCATTAAATTAGAATCGCATTTTCTTTTGATGGCTTCATCTATAGATAATACTTATTCTTCAACTTTTTTCTATTGAACCATATAAGAAGCCTGTTTTTTTGGTTTGACTAGTTTATTAGCATATCGATTTACAAGTATGCGGAACATTTAATCTTGTTAGATCATAATATTTAATTAAGTTGAATATGATTTATTAATAATATAAAAATTGTTTTTAATACAAAATTATTTCTTTTATAATTTTTGACAAATTTATGATTTGTTATTTAAGATTTGTTATTAGATTTATTTAAATTTTAATTCTAATTATATCATCGAATATTTTATAAATAATAATTAATAATGAGCTTGATTAAAAATTTGTTGGTTCCTGGGGGATTAGGTTTTATAGGTTCACATACGATAATACATATATTGGAACAAACTACAGCTAATGTCATTATTGTTGATGATTTTTCTAACTGTTTTGAAGATGTAATGCCTAGAATTAGAATAATACTTAGTTAAAAATTTAATAATTAAACCATTGATAGACGTCTTAAATTTCACAAAGGTAATATACTTGACATGAATTTTATGGAAAATATCTTTTAACTTCAATTAAAGAATAATTAACCGATTGATGGAATAATGCATTTTGCGGCTAAAAAGGCTATAGGGTAATCTTATGCTTAGCCTTTAATGTATTATTAAAATAACGTGGTAGGATCAATGAATTTATTCAAATTAATGTAAAAATATGAAACTTGTAAACATTTTATTTTTTCATCAACTGCAGGAGTATATGGGGATCTGGACAATTGTAAATAAACAGATGTAATAAATCCTACTTCTCCATATGGCTAATCAAAAGCTTGTGTATAAATGCTACTCTCTTCTCTCTCTAAAGTACATAAAGATTGGAAAATCATATCTTTGAGATATTTTAATCCATGTGGAGCTCATTAATCATACCTTCTAGGTGATTAACCATATTTATATCCAAATAACTTATTTCCCTTCATTCAGGAAGTTATCATAGGTAAAAGATAAAAATTAAATATATTTGGGAATGATTATCCAACACCTGATGGAACTTGTATCAGAGATTATATACATATTACAGATTTAGGTAAATATAATTTAATATAGCTAATGGACATGTAATGGCCATGAATAAGTTATCAAATATGACTGGAAATTATGATGTTTTTAACCTGGGAACAGGTTGTGGAAATAGCGTGTTTTAAGTTGTTAAATAATTTTAAAAATGTCTTGGAAATTCTTTCAATTATTCTTTTGGATAAAAACGTAAAGGTGATGTTCCAAAATTGACAGCGAATATATAAAAAGCAACAAAACATTTAGGATGGAAAGTAACTAAATCTTTGAATAATATGTGCCAGGATTCTTTACTTTTTATTCAAAAAAGGGATAAATAAAACAAGCAAAAGTTATTAGAAAAATAAAAGAATAATTAATGATATTTTATCAATATTTAATTTTAAGGAATAAATAAAATATCGAATCAATAATCTTCATACTAACAATGCTGTATGTACATTATAACTATTAGTAGATACAAGAGGACCTCTCCAGAAAATTGTATTACCTACTTTTCCTTAATTTTGATTTAATAACATAATATTAGAGCAGGCTCCTAAATTCAATCTTACAAGATTTCCATCTTTTAATCTAACTAATACATTGTTTGAATTTATTGTTTAAACTATTCCAGATCCAGATTCAACATTACTTGTTGATACACAACTAAAATCTGATGCGAATTGATTTATTGACAAAGTATTTCGATTTAACAAATTAGAAATTGAAGTAATGCCTGATCCACTTGATGAGGAAGATGATCCTGATCCACTTGATGATCCTGATCCACTTGATGATCCTGATCCACTTGATGATGATGATCCACTTGATGATGATCCAGATCCAGATCCACTTGCTGATGATGAACCTGATAAACTTATTATTCTATTAAATTATCTATTGAATGGTACTCCAAATCTATCAATCCATTCATCAGAAAAGACTGTAATAGGGGTAAGGGTAACATTACTGATTGGTCCAAGGAAAGCTTGAGCAGCATTGGTATTAGTAGCACCATATTAATTGGTGAAATAAGTTCTAAAGGCTGAGCTTCCAAAAGTGTATGTGATAGTACCATCAAGAGTACTTACAGTATAATTAACTGGAGCATTACAATTAAATCTAACACTGTCGATTTGTCTTCTGACTGTTGGTATAGAATTTTTCAAGTTGTTTACCAACAATAAGAGATTATCACGATCATTATCATCAGTTCTTTGAAGAAGTGGATTAAGTTGATTTCTAAGATTATTGATTTGATTTAAATATTGTTGTCTTTGAGTTTGGTAAGAGCCTACAGATTATCTGGCATTAGTAGCTTGAATTTCTAAGGCTTGATAATTTGCTTGAAGGATTTGTTTTTGAGAGTTAATAAATTATATTTGATTATTCAATCTAACGTTATCAGCATTGTAAGCATCAATAGCATTTCTTAAATCATTTTATCTAGTTCTTTAAAGTAGTATTCTTGCTTCAAGAGCTTTTTTGTTATTTCTTGCTGTTTATAATTGTTTTATTAAACTTTCGATCAAAGCATCAGTATCAACTAAGGCTACTCCGTCAGCTTTTATTTGATTTCTAGTGACTTATAAGTTTTTAGATAATTTATTTACATTTTGAAGATTGATGGTAATGTTGAGATTGTAAGGGGTTAAATCAACATTTGCAGCATTGAATCTATCATAGGCTTATTGTTTGTTGGCCAATATTGCTGCTAATTGACCTTGAAGTCCTGTAATATTTAAATTATTCATAGCACCAGTTAAACTTGCTATTTGAGCATTTAATGATGCAATCAAATCATTATTGCTTTTAATTAAGTTACTAATTTGAAGCCCTTGACTTTACTTTATAAAGATTGAACTTTCGATTCTTCCAAGTAAATCATTGAGATATCCATTTTTTTGTACGCATGTCAATGAACTTGAAATGACTCTTTGAATGATTGAAGTAATTGCTACTATATCTCCAGCATTAATATGGGTGTCTAATTAGGCATATGTAGGTAAAGGTAAGTTATGTCCAGGTCCTGAATAAGGAAGGGTAATAGTTCCAGTTGTTGATGATGTTATTCCAAATGAATTGGCGTTTACTTCTCCACTTGAGCCTGCACCTGATACAATTGTTCCTGCTCCAGCAATGCCTAATTCTAATCCTTATCCTAAAGTTTATGTTGACCTTCTGATAATGGTTGATGTTATTGGATTGATGTTGGTTTGCGTGCTACTTAAAATTTGATCGTAGTTATAGTCTCCAACATATACTGCTCCTGCTAAAATTTTGATCAATAGAGTTCTTTGTAAACTGTTTCCTGCTGAGTCAGTTATTCTAAGTCTTAAAATCCACTCTCCTCCTACTTCAGCAATAGCAGCTGGGATTAGAAGAAGATTTCTTTATTGTCTCCATGCGGTTTGGAAATTTTGGTAACTGTAAATATATGGTGAAACTCCGCCTTTGACAGGAATATCAACATGCCAAAAACCTTCCTTAATTGTATAGCCTGCTATTCCTAGATCAAGGGTCAATTGTGAAGCAGCTATCATTGTGATGGCCATCAAAATTGTAAGTTTTGCGAAACTTTTCATATCTTCAATTATTTAATTTTTATAAATACAAATAAAAAATCAGTCAAATTAAACAACTCCAACAAAATATAAAGAAACAACGCAGTCAAAAAAGTTATTAAAAGACGAAGAAAATACTAATTTTTGCAAATTTTATTTTTCTTAGCTTTTACAAATTTAGATAATTATTTTCCGCTATATATGAAACCATAAAACATTATACTGTATTTTCCCATTCTATAAAGTATTCTTTTAAACAAGAATTTTCAGATGAATCCAACAATTTCCCGTCTTTGTGCATCAGAAATAATCGTTTTTAGTACAACTCTATCACCATTGATAATATTAATTTCAAAAAAGTTTG
>Ga0169931_10007505_pt1 | contig 16145 bp, 11 predicted proteins | sample Kivu_15m_20L_FD_129675 | JGI IMG/M metagenome (GOLD analysis project Ga0169931, IMG submission 129675) | Freshwater microbial communities from Lake Kivu, Western Province, Rwanda to study Microbial Dark Matter (Phase II) - Kivu_15m_20L... | ecosystem: Environmental > Aquatic > Freshwater > Lake...
AAGTAAGAAGAATGAAGCGATTGCATCAACGAAAGAAGATGATTCAAAACAACATTCAATAGAGGACAACAACGAAGAAGTATTTATCAGTGGTGACGAATCATCATCTACTGAAGACGATGAGATCATCAACGTGCGATTCAGAGCAAAAAATAAAAACCCCAAACCTACATTCTACATTCCCTAACGGCCAATGCCATGATACTGTACACGGTCTCATCGTACAGTACCTACATACATACATCTTGAATCTCTCCTTTTTATTAAATAACCATACATTTTCATCGGATCTCACCTATCGTCGGGTATCGATCGATACTAATACATATAGTAGAACCATGAATGGCCAAAGTGGAATAATGTTCCTCATCCATCATCCTAGCATGGTGTTGGTCTATACAGGAATTCTATGGCTTTCTATATCCTTTTCCATGTTCATGTGTGCTCATGGCAGTCCCTTTCTCTTCATCACTCATAACAATGCTAAATGTTTACAAGTGGACGGGAATGCAGGCATGTCCTACCATTTTCATTATTACTCCCCAAACATCAATGTAGGAGGTGGAGGTGGAATTCCTCCACAGCATGCTGCTCATGCAGAACGATGGAATGAAATGAGACGTTGGGGTCATCGTCATAACAATGAGGGGGAGGATCCACGGCATCATCATCATCGTGCACATCATCATACAGCTACTGATCATCAAGAGGATATGAAATTCAAATCGGGTTTACATAATATTCATGAAAATATTCAACGTCATGCTAAACTTGTTACGGCAATGAATGACAACAAGAATGAAGAATCGGAAAGTCCATTGAGTCATCTTTGGCAACGATATGTACAAAAACTCAAGGCAACACATGTGATAGCCGAGGAAGATACAGGAAATCATCATTTACGGATATCTATACACGCTGGGCCAATGAAATATCATCGACAGTATGAAATTACAACGAAATCAGGAACGATACAACATGATGCCTATGAATTGGGCTCTATTCAATTTTGTTTCCTATGTACTCATTGTTCATCACAACAACCACTTATGATTGCTGTTGATATTGATGAAATGGATATCCATGAGGTACAAAGTGTAAAACGGAACATTGATTCGACACATAAGTTGTTAAAATCATTACATGATACACATGAAACGGTCAAAGAATACAAGGAAAAAACAATCAAGAATTCAACTCACGATTCTTCTACGAGTACATCTACTACACCCGAATTAGAAAAGGCAAAACAAGAATTTGATACACATCAACATTTTGGAAAAACACATTTATCTTATATGAAACATGAATTATCTGCCATGACATTACATTTAGATATGGAAGTTAAGAAAGCGTAAGACTCGGAAAACTTTTGGGATTGTGGAGAAAGAACATCCTAATTGACTGTTTGATTATCGTTTCGTTTTATTCAAATGCTAAAATTCATTTTTACTTTTTTCTTTGTTTACTTTTTCTTTTCATGTATCTCCCACAACACACATATATTTATTCATTCATGGAATGACGAAATAATACAAAAAGTCAAACTATATCCAATATGGAAAGTAATTTATTTCATGATGGTGTACGCTTTAATAAACGAGTGAAATTTTATCCCACCATGAAAATATTGATTTTAATTATTGCTACAACAATGCAAGCTAGAGCTTTAGTGGCTTACTTGAAAAAATTACATATTATTTAATAATAACAAAAAGGAAAAGGATAGAGTTTGACAAAAAACATGTTTTGTTTTTATAAAAGAACATGTGATAAAGAAAATTGAATTGAAGATTGATGAGTTTTATAAGAATCCATTCATGAATAAAAAGAACTCTTATTGATTCATCAGATATTTTTATCACGATTATACTACAAGATCTGTATCAAAATCCCATATTAAATTGTCAATCACTTTTTCATCTTCTACCTTGGCTTCTTGTTGTTGTTCTTCTTCTTCTACTTGTTCATTCTTTTCATGTAAAATTTCAAAATCTTGTAAACTCAATGGAATCATATTCTTCTTCTTGTTACGTATATTTTGATTTTCTCCTGAGTTTTCTTCTTCGACTTCACCCATTAAAACAATTGCATCTCCACGAATTAAGTATAAACCTAATTGTATATCTGTATAATAACAAGTCGTCGTCGTCAAATTCGTAATACCTGATTCTTTTTCTTGGTTCGAGTTATGTTTGGTATTCTTCTTTTTACAAATTAATATTCTTCTTTCCAAGGTATCTTCAAATACCATGTTTGTAAATTGATCAAATGATCGTAATATCTTTTCATTTGTGTGTGTGTGTGTGTTTTTATAGATATACCACATTGGACGATTGTAGAATCCAAAAACAGAGTATACATAAAATATTTAGAGGATGAAACAGAGAGTATATATGCAACGATATACTCTAAATAAACTACAAAAATCATACCCCTATTAAATGTCGTCCATCACGTAATACAACTAAAAGTCTTTGATCTAATTGTTCTACTAAGCTTGCAGATCCTGGTAGGTATGATGGGACATGTCCGTATGGTATACCCGATGAAGGAAGTGTAGGAGGAGGATTAGTCGAACTATATCTTGGGTTGGAGTCGGGATGTATTTGAGAAGTAGAAGAAGATGAATATGAAGCTGTCCCCGCCGTTTGATTCGGGTCTACGGATGATCGTGAATGTGTAAATGAAGAAGAAGCATCGGCAACACCGCCTCGACGACCTCGACCAGTACCTACAGAAGCAGCAGAAGATGGATTATACCGTCCTCTTCCTATATAAGGAGACGAAGATTGCGTATTCATATCGGAACCTGATGTGGACGATGACGACATGATGGGATATTTCTTGAGAGGATTTGTGTGGTTGCTTATTTGTGTGTGCAACGTGCAACTCCAAGTATGTGCACGCTGTACATAACAGTGCGTAGAGCTGTACAGCTGGTACCCAAGCCGACGTTCAAAGAGTTCAAACCAATTCGTGCCAAATTCGTTAGCTTTCTTACAAGTGTGTGTACGTTGGCATCGTACCTCGACGATACCACGATCAGTCACGATTTTGCAGTACATACATACGTAAGTGGGAGCAAGAGGCAGATGGAAAATTTTGCATTTCCTGTAACATTTCTAATGATCATTCGTCATTGTGTGGTAGGATGCTGTCCAAAAGACAGTTAATAAATAAGAGGGAATGCCAGTGTCTGTAACGTTCAATAGTGTCATGTTCTACACCCAATGATTCCAAAGAGGCGATTCGGGATTCGGGACGGGGTTGTATAAAACGTCTGATGTGTGGGTAGATACTTTTCATCATTTTCATTCGTCAGTCATCGGCCTTAGTGAATATAAATTGTTGGGATATATTCTTATGAATCGGTAGATACAAGGGTCAAAAGTTTTACAAAAAAAAATTAAAAAATTGTTATCTCTAAAACAAACCAAGAAATTTCTTTTTAGGTTGTTGCTTTTCAGAATCAGGAGCTGAAGTCTTATTCGAGGCTGTTGTCTTCTTTAGATCGTATATACTGGGAGGTTTATAGTTCTTATCCAACTTTCTTACGGGTTGAGAAGGTCCTTCACGATCACGTGTACCTGTCCAATCTAGACCTTCCCCAACTCCCAGTATGGAAATACTTTGGGCTTTCTTTTCACCATAAGCATAATACTTCTTATCGGATTGTAACCAAGGTAATTTCCTTGCTCCCTTAACATCTGAGTTATCCCACTGACCACCAACACGCTGCATGTAGGGAATATCTTCTAACTTGATTTCACCTTTGGCTAACTTTTCCTTGGCGTTTTCCATAGGAAAAAGATGCGCTGTGTCACCTCTCTCGTAAGCTTCGATAAAACTAGACATCGACCTGGATTTAAAACCTCTAGGTCCTACAGCACCTAAGTTACCCTTGGCAAGCTTTTTCCTCTCTTCCTCCTTGAACTTGGCATATGATTCCTTGGTGAATCCATCAGGAACATATCCAAAGAGTACCGAATGACTGGCGATTCTGAATGTAGGAGGTGATGTTGTAGCCTGGAACGCAGATGCTTCTCGTGAAATGAGAGCGGTGACGGCAAGAACAAAAGCTGTATGTTTCATATTGCGAGAATGTGTCCTCGATACTCTATGGGATAATTGCTATACGGCAGAGTTTTTTTTGAATAATACATAAAAGATTGCAGGACGTAAAATCCTGTATGTCGGAAAACACGTCATGCTGACGGAAGCAGCATTTTTTCAATTTTTCACGCGTTGGTAGCCCCAAGTAGTAGATATATGAAACACTAAGAAGGGATAAGAAGAAAGAGACAGATAAAGAATAAGAACGAAGAGAGAACCGTGAAATGTAGAATAATGAGAATAAAGAGATCCATAGAGATGAGATAAAGTGATCGAAAAATGATAAAGAGATCAAAAGACAGACAAAGTTAGACAAATAGATTAATAGAAAGGAAGTAGAACGAAAAGGGATATAGAATGACTGAAAGTGGTCGAAAGGAACAGGTAGATTTTAAGGAACTCGTACCTGGAACAGAAAAGGTAGATTGAAAGAGAAACAGAGAAACGTGAATGATAAACAGACCGAGCCATAGTGTCGAAGAGCGAAGTAAAAAGAAGTCAGGTCCTTTCGTGTCGAAGAGCGAATATAGGAAGTCATGTTCCTTTCTGTCAAAAGGCGAAGTAAAAGAAGTTTGGTTCCTTGTTGTTAAATAGAAAAGTAAAAGAAGTGGTTTCTCTCTGCCAAAGAGTCAATTAAAAAATATTAAGGTTCCATCGTGTAAAAGAGAAAACTATGAAGTCGTAGGTTCCTTCGGTTGAGATCTAATTAACAGGATGATGAAGAAGTCGAGGACGATGGGTAAGAAGACAGTGCGAAGGCCTACACGTAGTATGAAACTGCAAAGTTTCTCTTAAAAAAATGTTCGTACTGAACAAGAAATATATATAATTATTCGTCCTACTGTGGTATTATTACCGTGCGTTTCTTCAATTTTCTTTGTCGGTTCCCATTGGATCAACCATTTCCAGTTGGAGCGAATTATTATCTGTTACTTTTGCTACAGCGGATTCTTCATCTGTGCTTACGACTTGATGTCCAGAAGTAGAGCGATGGGCAGTAAGAGACATTTGCAGTGCAGATGCGATGGCGAGCATACCAGTGCAAATCGAAAATGCCCGAGAGGGTGTTAAATCTGTCAATAAACTTGATACAACGATAAAGTTGAGGGGCACGCGGTAAATATTATAAATAGCAGTGCGTTTGTCCTCTGGAACTATACTACTTTTCATCGTACCCATCATGGGGAAGTATAGGCCCACACAAATTTCAAATGCATTGAAAGCAACAAATACAACTGTGGCGGATTCTGATAATGTCATAACGGCAAACGCAAGAGTCGCAATAGATATAACATAGCAACCAATCGTCTCAACTTTCATTCGCTCAATGAAAATCGAAAACATGGATGAACCGGCCATACAACATACCATAAATGTAGAAAATATAAGACCAAATGGAAGAACAACTTCAGATCCTCGAGGAAGTTCTTTTTTAGACAAAGTAGTCATTGCTGGGGTCCACATAAAGACGAAGATACTATGTTATATCAATCGACAATCCACATCAAACGGAAAAAAGAAAGCCGAAAGAAAGGGTGAGTCATGTAGAACCAAATCATCACATAAATTAGAAAAAAGGGATGATCATTTCGTACTACATAGAACCTTCAAAGAGGGAGCTGATTAAGCCAGCAAAAAGAATATCCGTGCTTCGAATAGTTGCAAGTAGAGCATTCTTGAGACCGTTGGTCCAGTGTACACTCTTTTTGTTCTCATTACCATGGTTTTGTTTACTCTCAGCATCATCGGATTTGACTGCTGAGCCAATCAACGTTTTCTCTACAGCTTCTTCAATAGGCTCTTCTTTTAAATTGCTGCTACCAAAATTTTCTTCCCATAATAAAGTACAAAGGACTCCTGCAATGCCTAATACTAAGATTGCAACATCAAATGGATTCAAATATCCACCAGTGTAGAATAACGAATCTCTACTCCATGGCTTCATAGACTGAGAGGATGCAACTTTATTGGCAATCAAGCCTGCAACAATGGCAGCGATGGAGTTACCATAAGAAGCCGAAGCAAAAGCCGATGGTAAATGAGAGGATAGTCCCAAATCGGCATGTGCTCGGATTAACCAGGAATCAAACACCGAGAACAATAGACTTGTACTGACACCTCCAAGGACTCGTCCAAGAAGAAGGACATAAAAATCCCTAAAATGCTTTGTTATGCAAGAGCCGATATAAGATAAGATGTAGATGAGAGTATATCTCTTTCGACCGAACTTATCAGCTAAGTCTCCAATGAAGGATCCAAAAATCATAGACGAACCAAAACCAGCCACGAAGAGGACAGATATAACATGTTGTGAATATCCGTATGCATCGTATAGAGCATAAACGTAAGGACCTTGCAACCAGTCTCCAAGAATGGATAGAATGTAAACAGCCAGGTATCGATAGAGGAGCTTTTGTCGTTTTAGTTCATTACGCTGCATTTCTCCACGGTCATGACTACCGTCTTCAACTAAGATTTCACGTTCTTCTATAGCAGAAGTACTAGATCCAAAGACTAGTCGCTCAAATTTTTTCCAATAAGACGTTGAACGAAATGTAACTACTATATTCAGAATAATAACAGTAGTAAAGATGGTTGTGTATGGAGTGGACATTATTGTATCTCAATATGGATACCAACAAACGAATCGATAGACTTGGATTGTGCCTAGAGATTGGGAGTCAGATTAAATCTTTCTTTGCTTGAAAGGCGATGAGTACGCTAGAAAGTTTTACCGTAAAAGATGTCGATGGGATCGGGAGGAGTGGATGACCTTACAAAAAGATATCTAACATCACTCAATCACTTGAAATGACCCCCTGGACAGAAAAGTACAGTACAGTAGGCTAGCGCTTCGGATTCCGCGTCGAGCGTCGCCAGCAATTCGGCGGAAGCACGAGCCAAGGCACCGGCGTATGTAAAAAGTCCTATGTCAGTTGGTGCTAAAGTACATTGTTACCTAGGTAGTATAATCTAGCTAGAAAATACCCGTTACGGTTACCAGTATACGCACAATGCACAATTCACCATTCACTTTCACGCTCTTTCTCCATCAGTCAATACAGTACATATATCCTGTCGGATGTCATCGATAACATCAACACAAATAAATCTAGCACCGGAATCATGTCAGCATCTTGCTCAACCACAGCAAAAGAGATCTCTGTCCCAAACATCGAAGGAATAAGAATATATTGGAGAGTAAATAATCGCTCCATCGTAAAGAGAGGTGAAACCATCGCGGTGTATAGCGTCGATCCTCAAAAAACTACAGATGTACCCTTGGAGGAAAACATTCATTCTTCGTTTACCGGTGGTCCAGTGATAAGGGCTAAAGTCAGGCGCTCACGTGTAGGTACTGCTTCATCTTGTATTTCGAGTAAAGACGTTACACCAATACCAACAACAACCAATAACAAACCCTTATTAGGATCCTTGATAATCAAGATATTATCCAACAGTACTCAAGATTCGACATTTACAAGTAATGAAAATGATAAAAATCAACCGAAAGGGTCCGTTTCTGTTACCACTTCAGCAGCATCACAAATACCCATTTTAGCTCCTATAGATGGCATCTTGTATATATACTCTACCAAACAAATACGAGAAAATAGAGCCACAACAGCAATACCAAGCATCGGAAATATAAAGCAACCAATTACTTCCCATCAAATTCTTGGCAAAGTTGAATCATGTTCTCATCCAAAACTTATTGATAGTCTATGTGCCATTTGTGGTGAAAATGTTATAGTTAGTACGACTAATTTGAAAAATTCTTCCGAGTCATCATCATCATTAGGCGGAGAATCGAATAACAGTCTTACAGTCTCAGGAGGGATAACTGTTTCCATTTCTTCTGACTATGCTACCACTATTGCGACAGAAACCATATCCGCATTAAGGAAAGCACGAAAATTACAACTAGTCTTGGACTTGGATCATACCCTAGTGCATGCAACAGCAGACCCTCGGGCTGAATATTGGAAATATGAGAAAGGGAGAACTGATGTTCATACAATACTTCTACCCATGTTTGATGGGCATCCAACCATGTCAACCAATACCAGTAATAATACCAACAGTCCATTAATTAAGCATTTTATGAAATTTCGTAACTACCTCGCTGAATTTCTTGAATCTGTCATGGATAAATATGAAGTGATTATTTATACCGCTGGTACTCGAGCGTATGCGAACAAAACTGCGGATGCCATTAGTAGACATTTACTCAATTATCACAGGAAAAGAGAAAACAATGACAGCGCTTCTCCATATTGTTTAGATGAAGATGACCTATATGCGTTAAGAGCAAAAGTTGCAGAGATGGAGTATGATGCCAAAAGAGTTACAGACTCGAAACGTCGTAAGGAAAAGGTTGAACGTGCCAATGAGCAATGGAAACAAAATAATTCAACAAGTACTGATAAAAGCAATGACAATAACATGGCTATAGAACATTATGACGAAGGCGAGACAAAGAATTCCGATCAAACACGACATGAAAATGATAATGCCCATAGTGATGAGAACACGAGTAAAACATTAAAACGGAAGCGTGTAATATTCTCTGAAGGAGGATCATCATCGCAGGATGGTTTTGATTTGAGTGCTTTATCTTCCATGGATGACCCTGTCTCTGAAGCACACACAGGTAAAACGAACGAATGTTACAATATCAATCCTATAGAAAGACTTGAAATCTTAAAAGATGAGTTAAAAGAAGCAGAGACAAGAGAAAACGAAGCCATTGCTCTACGCATGAAATTATTTGGTAGTCGTCTCGTCTCGAGGACAGATGTAGGTGATCTTGGAAGGGATGTAAAGAGTCTGTCGCGAGTATTCCCTTGTGGTGGTAAAATGGCTGTAATTGTTGATGACAGGGAGGACGTATGGGCCAACGCCGATGACTTTTCTAGTGAAAAAGTAACTGGAGAACCGCCCGATAATCTTCTCCTTACCCGGCCATTTCATTGGCTACCCTTTTTAGGATATGCTGATATCAACAACGTCTCTGGTGTCGACATAACAAAGCAAGATGGCCAAAACAGTACTGGAACTGAAGATGATACAGATGATATTCAACTAGTATGGACTAGTGATATTCTATCAAGGTTATACAATCGTTACTACAGTAATAATAGTTCATCTGACGATGATCGCGAATATGAGACAGTGCCGTCTATTTTAAGGCGAATGCGTCAAGAAGTACTTGGAGGTGATAGCAAAAGGACTCATATAGTTTTGAGTGGAGTTATCCCTATCAACATACAAGAATTAGCCGCAAGCAAGGGGATGTATACGCGACCACCGCTTATCAGATATATCCAGGCATTAGGGGGGAATATTGATACGGATGTAATAGCTGAAACGACGCATCTAGTAGCCGCTCGAGATGGAACAGAGAAAGTGAAGCGCGCGAGACAAGTAAGTGGTTGCAGCGTTGTAAACGTCAGTTGGGTTATGGAGTGTTACTGGAGCGTTTCTTTACGTGACACGACGCCGCATTTAATCACCAATCATAATGTCTGCGTCGGTGGTAAACTTCTTCATGCGACCATAGATTCTAGTAAGGACGAAAGCGACAACTTTAATCTAGATGCTGAATATGACTAACCCATACAGGACTAGTCGAATCTGGATAATCTGTTCGGGGTAATTGCTTTATAATCGCTAACGTCAATATTACTGAAATATCGTTTTGCTTCAGTTTTTAAGAGCCGCTGCAAATAGCGCTGTTTCTCCTTCGTAATACGGCGACATAAATGAGGTAAGTAGTGGCTGCGATTTCGGCAACTAGGCATGAATATAAAAGTGCTTACCATGCTTGCCCAGAACGGAATTTTATCATATTCGTAGTAAGGAACACGAATTACATGCCATCCTTGATACTTCAAAAGACGATACTTTAACACAGTATGACCAAGAGGTCTAGGACATTCCTTTGGTGAAAGTTTGTATCCATTGATCGGCCGTACAAAGTGAGTAGGACCATCAAACTCGACAGCCACTTTGTGGAAGTCTCTGTTATCGTTCATGCAAGAATCATCTAAAATCATGGATTTCTTCGTCCACTGACTGTGAGACTTTAAAATTATTGCCACATCAATATCTTCATCATGTTCGTTCCGATGAGCAACACCCATTAACTCTAGAGTTTTCGATAATGCAATATGACGATCCGAGGACGTTTTCAGTCTTAGTTTTTCCTTCTTCCATCGTTGTTGTAAAAATTCGATAAAATCTAACGGAATATTCTCGACAACGTTTGGGCATTCGATTTGTAGAATAGAGTATGCTTGCCATAGTTGATGGGCGTGCTCTACATGAACACTACTTCCCTCAGAAAAAAGCGAAGATGAAGACCCAAAAATCACGTTTAGGAGGGTAGCTGCTGCCTCACTGTGCGTATATTGCTCTAATACAACTAAACTCCAAGCTAAGTTTGCTTGCTCCTGTGCATCTAATTGATATACATCCATGTTGAAAGAAGACCTTGGCCCTGTCGATTGCGGATACACCCGTTGCAAAAGAGTTCGCGTCGCTAATTCTGCAAATGTTCGAAAAATATTATCGACAAGATATAAACGTGCTTGCGTCCAAAGAAGAGCTGTAAGCTCCCCGTTTGAAAATGCTCTTGGGTCGTCTTGCGATATACTTTTCAAGGAAGAAATTACTTCTTCATATAATGGTAACAAAATGTCATTTCTCTCTAAACGCCCATGAGCCAAGCATACTGCTAACTGAACAATATCAGCCTTTGTCCAACCATGGAACATCGAGAAACCTTGAACCATATCATTTTCGTATCTCAGCTTATCGGACGCCAAATACACGGATAGAGCGTTGATAAACTGGATCAATGTCGTGGAAAGACGAAAATGATTACACTGTAGTATCGCTAGGGCCCAAGCGATTTGTGCTAGGTCTCTTGACTTGGGTATGAGCATACTGGGTAAGGTATGGACATGCTCTAGGCGGCGTGTCACTTCCTGAGCTATTACAACAACAAGATCTTCACATTTCAAGGACCCACCTTGTCCACTATATGCCAACGACCATAAAATATTTACCAAATCTTGCCATTTCATAGTCGAAAGAGTATCTTGCATGCTGCTAACACGTAAAACATACTCCGAAGCCCCATGAAAAAATGCTTGTATCCGATCTGCGTTAAGACCATTCCGTGTTACAACAAAATCACTATCTTTGATTAATGATTTAGGGACAGTTCGCGTAGAAGCTTGTTTTAGCTCCTTTCGTTGTTCAAAGGTAATCCATTGGTCCGTAGAAGTACTATTCATTGATGGATATACTGTTCTGAAACCAGATGTAGGAATTACGTCACGAGTCGCCTTGACGATCCGGACGGGTGATTCCCAGCCTGGCGGTCGGTCTCTTGGTAGAAATATAGCAAAAGACCAAAATGACATGGCTATTTCTACAATATTTAGCGTTTCACGTGTACTTCTCTTCTTCGAGTCAAGATGATTGGTTATATTTTTCCCTTCCTCGTGTATACCGTTTTGGAGGATACAACCCTTTTCTAGAATGGAACATAGTCGTTTACAAATTTCATCCACCGTTTTAGTGACAATAATTAGTCTCTCCTTCAAAGAATCCGTCGAATACAAAGGTAGACGTTCATATTTGCTAATTATAGGTTCACGACGCACTTTGTTGTTCATTGGCTCATCATCCGAATGATGATGGTATTCTTCCGAAACTTCTACAATATCAAAGTCTATGATTGGAAGTATTGGAAGATAATCAGTTTTCGATCCAGAAGATGTACCCTGTCGTGTGGAATGATGTTTAGCAATAGCCCAAATGACATTAGCCAGTTGCCTATTACTCATTCTATTGTCTAAAATCAATTGATATGCAATAGATATGGATTCCAGAAGCAAATCATGTAACTTGACATGTTTCTTCGATTTTTGCGTGAATTGAGAATCCGTGTTTGACCTATTCCGTTTACGTGTATAATGCATAGACGGTGAGGGTTGTCCTTGTGACATGATTTTTGCACTCAAGGTTAGTGCGCATACAACATTACTTTCATTGCATTCGTAAGAGGGAGTATCACACAAGAGTGTTTGAAGTACTTGAATTGCTCTGTCAGTAGTGTCCGAGTATACATAGCTCCTACCAGCTTCTATAATCCGTGACTGCGTTTTCTTCGATACCATAAAGCTGGCTCGCCATGGCGATGGAGGATCCATAGTTTTATTGTTTACTGTCTTTCCCGTCACCTTGGAATCTAAAGGTCTCACTTCATAGCTAGGATTGATGTTGACTTCATTGTCATGTTCAGGAGTTACACGAGGGATTATAGTATCGGATATTCCCTCATGGACTGATCTTTTAGCAAAGCAAGTAGTTTTCAATTTACTGCGAGAGCCTGAAGTAGCTGCTTGTGTATATATTATTTTTTCGTATGGATAGACTTTCAAGTTACAGGATGAAAAGAAAAAAGGCAGAAGACAGGTAAGGGCCATCATCCTGTGCAATAAGGAGTTCTATCTTCACAACGGACTCATGGCAGAGTTAAGTGACTATGTGACTATTCCATGGACATTTCTACAAAGACCGGGTGAACGATTACAGAATATAGTATGTATTTCGTTTCCTTCTGCTTCAACATACAGTATGTACGGAGATCCCCTGCAAAGGAAAATGGTCGCACGAGTGACTGACGACGTGATACGTTTACTGCAAAAAATGTAGCAAGATTCGCCCTTTACGATACTCTGTAGGCGTTTGTTATTATGAAAATCAGTCATACTGTCATATACTATATCGATCAAGGATGAATCTAAAGGGATTAGAAGACGAGCTTCGAAAACTGTACACAAGCCATAACCAAGAGCATGTCTTTGACCACTATTCATCCTTAGATGATGAGAAGAAGTCACTGCTTTTGAAAGATCTTTCATCCTTCCCCGTAGATAAACTTGCTTCCTATTTACAGTCTGCTCGTCAGGAACAAGATCGACTCCAACAAGACAGTCATGAGGGCAACGATCACTCTGTACACATTGGCCCCTATAGAGGATCCATCGGATCTGTATCCACTGATTCCTTTGTTTCGACAATGGAACCAATTGGAATACATGCTATTGCAATGAATCAAGTAGCTGTTGTATTACTTGCTGGGGGACAAGGTACAAGATTAGGCTTTGATGGACCAAAAGGTATTTATGATTTAGGACTCAAGAGTGGAAGGACTTTATTTCAATTGATATCCGAGAGGTTAGTTAAACTGATACAATTGGTGAACGAACGACAGTCAACTAGCGATACCGTTTCTATACCCTTGTACATAATGACATCGCCCATGAATCATGAGGCAACACGCTCCTACTTTGAATCGCATAATTTCTTTGGTTTGTCACCGAAGGATGTATTATTTTTTGAGCAAGGAGTTTTACCCTGTCTTTCGATTAACAACGGCAAAATTTTAATGGAAGAACCAGGGAAAGTAGCTGTGGCTCCTGATGGAAATGGAGGAATATATCCTGCCATGGAACGATGTGGGATATTTCAGGATATGGAACAAAGGGGTATACAGTTCATTCATGTCTTTTCTATTGATAATTGTCTCGTAAAACCGGCTGATCCTGTCTTTCTAGGTTATTGTATCAGTCAAGGGGCAGACTGTGGAAACAAAGTTCTTTGGAAGGCTCATGCTCATGAAAAAGTCGGTGTCATGGCAGAGAAGGATGGAAGACCCTGTGTTGTTGAATACTCTGAACTTAGTTCCAAAATGGCGGAAATGATTCATCACTCCACTGGTAAACTGATGTATGGAGCGGCGAATATTTGCAATCATTTCTATACTCTTGATTTTCTTCAAAATCAAGTTTTACCCAATATGAAATATATGTATCATATGGCACTGAAAAAAATTCCGATTTGGGATGAAGAAAAACAGCAAGTTGTAGCACCTGAAAAGAATAATGGTATCAAGCTGGAAAGCTTTATTTTTGATGTCTTCTCTTTGTCGACGAATATGACTGTCATGGAAGTTTTAAGGGATGTGGAATTTTCTCCGGTAAAGAATGCTCCTGGGTCTGAGACAGACTCTCCAGAAACAGCACGTAGAATGATTTCGGAGCTCTCAAAAAAGTGGCTTCAGGCAGCAGGTGCAAAACTGATTGGTGACCTTCGATCTGATGACTGTGAAGTGAGTCCACTTTTGTCCTACGGTGGAGAAGGGTTGCATGTTTATAGAAATCGCGATGTCGTATGCCCGTTCAACATCTAATCCAAGATGTAGAACCCCTATCGACGCACCATCCTTAATTTATTATGAAGAATAAGGGCGTATGCCGATTACAGAAAATGACTAGGAATGAACTATTACTCGTTGTGACGATTACTTTATTCTTGAGAATCAAACATTAAGGTTAAATATCGCATGAGGACAGTGAGCAGAAGATTTTCGCCAATGATTGTGGTAGATTTCCTTTCATCGTACTTTGTTTGCTAGATGAGGCATGAATGATCCGTAATCATAGTTTAATCTGCGAAGGTAGCTCTGTTCCATCCAATGTTTTCTTCCTTCATATCAAAAAAGTTAATATATATTCGATCGGCAGAGACACCAAAAGGTTCAAGAATATCCGAAACACTTGAATGAATAGCACCATTATTAACTCGGTTAATGGCGCCAATAGAATACAGATTTCCTAAAGCTGCTGGTGCCTCACTTCCTCCGAATATTAAGTCGGCTACATTATAAGCATAGTGGAGATACGATTGTTTATCAATGCAGATGTTGTAGAAACATTGCTGATAATGGTTGATCATATGCGATCTTACCTTTGTCGGTAATACTTACAGCTAAGAATCATTCATAAATAACATCTAGTAATAACTCGTAGTGCAATAATCATGTAATCTATTTAACCCGATTCATACTCACCTACCCATTGTTCTGGCTTACCAGTGACCTTTACAATGGCCTTCGAGCAAGCTTTCATAATGGAAATTTTGTTAGTACCCAAATCGATATTAGTTATAAGAGTCAACGAAGGGTCACCAGGAAGTTTCGACATGGTAGAGCAATCGAGGGTCATATTATTGGAACTCATTTTTAAATTAGTAGAAAATACTGTACGTGAGTTGAGTTGGAATGAGGTTACGATACAGATCAATAAGTAAACCTCAAAGAGAATGACGTTAAGCCGATTCATGGGATTACTTTCTTTGAATCACCACGCTTCTGTTTATGACTTGATTATATGTAAATCGATTTAGAAATACATGCAGTACAGGGTATGTATCAATGAAAACTGAAAGTGATATAATCTTTGCCATCCGTGCTTTACAAGGCGAATAGCAACTATGTAGCAACCCTTCGTGGACACATGCACAGGCCATGCTATAATAACTAGAGTCCTACGTACAGTACGAACAATACGACGGCATCCGGACCTATTTTACCCATACTTAATACTTACCCATACTTACCCATTTCAAACCCATAGGACCTACTAGTTCAAGACTCACAGAGGATGAGTGACTTTGGCTAAATTCACCACATAAATAACCGCCGCATCAAAGGTATGGGCAGTAAATGGGTAGAGAAGCTGAATAAGGCTATTTTTTGAATAAAAATAGGTACAGATTACAAAAAAAATACAACTGCAGCAGACACGATGGAGAGAATGACGAAGTGTATAATACATTATTTTATTCATTGATGATTCACCACAATCAGAATAAAGCACTTCCTATTATTTTCACTAAATGCTTCTTCTTCCAATGTGACAGTCGGGCAATGATTGGGGTGGATCGCCGGTGGAGGCCACCTGTGGGCGCGATACGAGCCATGGTTCAGGAGATATAATCGCATCTATAATATAACTGGGAACTGATGGGAGCATTCGATCTGATGGCAATGAAGTATATAGAAATGCAAGAATCATATACAAAGGTGGAACTCCTGACTTCGATCAAGAAGGATGGAATGCATACGTTGAGACTTTACGCAAGGCCGATCCAGGTCTCTCACAAAGGGG
>Ga0169931_10007506_pt1 | contig 16144 bp, 5 predicted proteins | sample Kivu_15m_20L_FD_129675 | JGI IMG/M metagenome (GOLD analysis project Ga0169931, IMG submission 129675) | Freshwater microbial communities from Lake Kivu, Western Province, Rwanda to study Microbial Dark Matter (Phase II) - Kivu_15m_20L... | ecosystem: Environmental > Aquatic > Freshwater > Lake ...
AACTAGAACATAGCTTTCACCTTGGATGTGATTAGATATAATCTTGAGGAATTCTCGAGGTGCACTGTTTTTTAACTGGTGGCCAATATTGATTTCATTTGCTATAACATTCATGTTGTCAATTTACATTTATTTTATACTGACCCTGACACCGCTCTAGTCAAATGCCCTATATAACACCCATCCTTCACCCGATAGTCGCTATTAAGAATACTAAGGGATGTATCTATTCGTTTACATTTAGCATATTTACGATTCCTACATTCTGACCTAGAGCTCGCTGGCTTACTAGTTATATCTGGACTATATAGTATCCCTATCTGAAAAAAGCATGCGTCTGTTAGGTGTATCTCTGTACTTTTTCTCTTTTTTCTATGACATCTTGAACTAACTTTCAACGTTTCTGCAAAGAGAACTGATGATTGACAGTGGTTGAGTTGTGATTTGACTGCGAAAGTGCTCTTCAGTGTTTCTTTCTGTTCTGTGCGTTGGCTTACATACGTTAATGGAGGGGATAAGAAGATGATGAGACGATACTAGGTTTCTGAACTATGGGTATGGCTCTTAGCTAGGTTGCCGACTATCTACTAGTCCTGATACGCTAGTCATCGCTCCGAAACCTTTTCTCTAGTTACACTTGCTGTATTAGGTCGACAAAGCCAGATGGGAGTACTTGTACTGAGGTTGTCTATTCCACTAGTCAAAACAGTTCTAACTTTGTTTCATAGTATTCAAAGAATAGAAGCCTATACTGGCGATGGAGGGGCTGGTTTGAATTGCCATGGAAACTTTTGGTACCTGAGGAAGAGTTTGCGTGCCTATATGATGAGCTACTGATCGACTTTGCTGAGCTATTAATCGATTCGAATGAACAATAGTACGACTAGGATGGATCTTGATGCCTCTGCGATCTGCAAATAGAGATTGAACAGGCTTGAAAGACTACTCTTGATATCTCTGCTTTTTTTGTTAAATTTTAGGTCGAGGCTGTGGTGGAAGTGGTATCGTATACTATTTTTAGTCAAGAAGGGTCTAGGCGTTTTGTCTACGGCAGCATTCAAACATACGTTAGTATTAATAGCAACGAATCAGATTAAATCGACATAATAACTGACATACAGACTATTTTTTCTTGTTTTAAAGATAGATAAATATATTTTTTGATCAAAATCAACTCAAAGCTAATGATATTGGATGATGCTAGATAGTTTTAAAGATGTGATGGATCTAATGATGTGATAATGGGTGTTTAATGGACTAGAATATTATTGGATGAAGAGCGGCCATCCCAATTTTAAGTAGGCTCAAACAACGCTTTAGTACTTGCTGGGCCCAATCAAGATCAAGGACGGACTCTTCATGGGTGACCAGTTCGCCGCCAAAGTAGCCCTTAAGATAACTAGGATATTGAATTTATCGTCACCAATAAAGTCACCCACGTCATCAACACAGTTTCCAAAGCCATTCCAAATCTCTATTAACGCTTCGGTGTGCAGTATCTGTCAGTGCACTGGACCTAAAAGGAATAAAATGTAGCCGCCACACTATCTTAGATTTTCGATAAGAAAAACAACGCAGTTAACGCCATTTTTTCGTTCGTGGAAGAAGCCATGGAGCAAGGCTAGAGCTGTCTGATCCACTCCTTGCATGGAAAGTCACGAGCCACAGCTGTGTTAGTAGCCTACATGATGCGCAAGTACAGCTGGACTCTCAACAAATGTCTGGAATTAGTAAACACCAAGAAAGAAGGCCTTTAGATTCGCAATAACTACCTGATCCAGATGCAGGAACTATAGGGTCGTATGTCCTAAAGCACCAAAATGTCTTCTTCGTGGAACTAGAGCCACAGCGAAGAAGAAATGCTGTTGGCGAACACCTACTTTAACTCAAAAAAGATAGACTATGGACTACAACCGGCCAAGAAACAGCCCAGAAAGAGACTGACCTGGGACGAAAAACTAGTGCAGAGATCAGCACCCCCAAATACTAATTACACCACCATGACTCGCTTCAGGGAAAACATATAAAAAAAGGAAACAACAAATATCAAAAGCATACTGAAGGGCTGTCCCAATTAGCTATATGAAGAATAAGGCTAGCTTTAAGGGTTTAAGATGTCAGATAACAACCTGGTAAACAATATAAATGGAAATATCGTTCACGTGACTGTCAATAACTTTATCACTACTAATACCACTGATAAAAAGAGTTCCACGGCAAACAGTAAGACTTTCAATTCAAGGCCCTACTCTAGCGACAACAAGTAACGCGACAAAAAGAACCTAAATAATCCTTACGACATCAAGCCAAATAAATTGTTCCCATATGATAATCCATTAGTTCCAGCTTCAAAAACACCCTACGACAACAAACTCAACAACAAAATAGGTTTGGGCACTGCAGTGAATCGTAACCCGAAAAAGCCATAGATAAAGAACCCTCCGGTCTACTAGCGACCTCAGTCGGCCAACATCAACGGAGAGAGAAAGAAAATAAAGCCAGGAATCGGAGAATAGATGGTAGTCATGGGCATGTCTGGCAAAAAGCGTATGCCTTCCTCTAATCCCAAAGAGGACTCCTTTAAGTATAAGTGATGATACTGGCATTTATTATCAACAAATGATAAATCAAAACTACTATTTATAGGTATAGGTATAAGTATCACGCCCTCATTGGGGATGGGCATGAAGGTGCTCCCGAGCTGCTCCATGCTTCCTTTTGACTACTATTTATAATAGCAAAAGGTACTATTGGATTAAATAGTCATGTCTAATGATTTGTCTTTTTTTAAAAATGATAATATAATCTGCAAAGAGATGAATCAACAACACACTCCTTGACTGCTTTAGTAGAGGGCATGATCCTATCATATCTTATCCTATAAAAAGATCTTGAAGCTCAAAATCATTTCAGACTGTAGGACCCTTAAATAATAAAAAAAAAAATTAATCAAATCTATATAATCTCTTTATTTTTTATTCTCTTTTGTATATTTTTTTTCTGAGCTGAAGACATTGTTGGGAGCGGTATGTCTAAAGGTTCAAGGTTGATTATTCTTTCCTTTTATATCAGTTACTCTATTTTTCCGACTACTTTTGGTAGACTGTATCTGTATACTGCTATATCGAAAAATTTCCGCTTTGTAGGAGTCATCTGTTCGAAAAAAGTAGATTAAACAAACTATAATATACACTTTTGTCTTCTTTGTTTCTTTTTTTACTGTTAGTTGCTAAAATGATGATTTTTTATGAGTTGGATTTCGTAGGACATATATGAGCTTTTTGATATTATTTTATTTTTGGCTTATAACCGCCCAAATTTTTGTTGCATATCTATAGACTTCTTGATTTAGCGGTTTTGCTTAGTTTTATATGCATATCAATTTTATAAAAATCTTAAATATTATGCCGCTAGTCGATTTTTAAAGAAATGTTTTGAAATACTTGGTTTGGATCTTATGCCAACATTTTTAATGTGGCTGGGCAAGATTATTTGGCTAGCAGAAACTTTTCGACTAGCCATGTAGAGGGCATGATTCCTATCCTATCCTATCTCATATTAAATTAACTATATTTATGATAATATGATGCCTTGCTTATGATTAGAATGATTATAGTTGGATATGGTGACATATATCACTTGTTGGGGTAGGAAGCTACGTTACAGATACCGCAGGTGTTACCTCTGGCGAGTCTGATAGTTCCATTTTCTCCCCAGGTAGTTCCCCAGGAGTTCTTTACTTTCCATTCCTTTTCGGTGGCGCCAACCAACAGAACTCCGTGGTTGAGTTGAGTTCCGCAAGTGCTGAAAACTCCGCCCTTGTAGGTTGACCACTTGGAAGCATCAACTGCAACAGAAACTGGTCTTTCATTAAGGGCAGTGGCCAAAGCGTTGCATGTCTTGATATCGGTGAAGCCTGAAATCTTGAAGGGACCTCCTGGAATCTTGCACTTGTTCTGCTTGGCTTCATAGGGGTATTCTTCTTCGGTAACGATTCCTTTAGCCTTGACGAACTTGAAGGCATTGTCCATGAGACCTCCCTGACAGCCCTTGTTTCCATAAGAAGAGGAACAGTCAACCAATTGCGACTCTGAGAAGCTCTTGAGTTCTCCATAAGCGAGCTTGCTAAGACCTTCAAGACCTCCAGTAGTAGAGAAGGCCCAGCATGAGCCGCACTGACCCTGGTTCTTGATGGGGGTCACTGCACCCTGGCTCATCCAGTCGACGTCACCCAAATGAACATCAGTACCATCTTCTTCAACGACATTATCGCTCTGAGGAATGTAGCCAAGGTATGTGGAGATGAACTCCTCCTCTGTAAGGGCTGAGAACTGGTTGATTCCCATAGAGTAGGTCCTAAACTCATCTGAGTTATGAGCATGCATCTTGGCCAAGTTTTCCAAGAAAATTTTCTCCCTGTAAGCATTCTCCATTTCTGAGTTGAACTTGACTGAGAACTTTGTTTTCCAGGCTTCGAACTCAGGGGCTCTGGAAGCACTGTTTTGGTTAAGGACAAAGGCTAGAGTGGCAGCGAGGGCTAAAAGCACTACGACTTGCTTTCCGTTCATCTAATTTTTATACCTGATTGTATCTACATGGAGATTTATAATCAGGTTGACCAAGTAGGAATATTTATCAATTTAGCTTACACTGAGATATAAAAGAAATAATTGCAGCTACGCTATATATAGTTTTGATACCATACCTAAGGACGATGCTAATAGCTTAATGAGTTTCTCCAAAGACTATCTTTGAGTTTATGTTAGTTTTATATATATTGTCTTGGTGAATGCTGACTGAGCAGTTGGTCCACGACTTTCAGATTTTCAATACTTTCTAAAGCGAAAGTAAGTATATCTCAAGCCAGTCTTTACGAAGATAGTAAACTACGCAGTCAACCTGATAATCAACCAGTAGAACCAGATGAAGATCAACTGTAAGGCCAACTCACTCAGAATTCATAGAAATAGAAGAAAAAGAAGGAGATAGACTGACTGCTTTGATGCTGTCAGCCATACAGACACTCGTACAGTACCGAACCAACGTCCAGGACATCGCATCTGAAATCAAACTATTAGTGATTCAGAAAGAAAGGGCTGATTTCATGCTCGATGTAGCTGACTATAACCTAGAAAATACGCAGCAACATGTAAGAACTGCGCAGGGCCACTCTACAGCAATAATTATCTCAGTTGACTCGTCTTAAAACACTAAACTGGCGTTTTGAGGTGTAAGTAGCATCGAAAGGGTGCCGTTCTGACTATCAACCTAATGTGCTGCTAGGCTTGCAAATATAAGAAAAAGGCAAGATCGTTAACCATCTTATGAACAGCGATTTCACCAATTTGAAAAATTTGCATGAATCGCTGACCAGTGCCATGCGACTGCACCTTTCTAGCAAGTTTAAGACTGCCCGCAACAGTTCAGTCTGACACACAAACATGATAATCATTTAAGCAGATATTGAATCTCTCGATTAACTTCTGAAAATTTTAATTTTTTTTGATATATTTTTGTATTAATAGCTAGTCTAAAAACTAGTGAGAATATAAAGTATACATTTTCTTGTATTTTTTTAAAGAAGTGAGCTAAAATATGGAAGTAGGATCAGAATCTTTGTTAGTAATAGTCTATGAGTTCTTGAGGAGCGTATCTTGCGACTACTTCTGAAGGAAAGATGGAAGGAGCTGGCTCTATGCCTTATTTACGGGGCTGCCACTTGACCAGGCATTCAACTACTCCATTTCTGATTCTGCAGTGTAGAGACTTGATGCTGTCGCCGAAAAGAAAGTGTCCATAAAGTGCAGTGTCTTATATTCTATTGCTTTCGTCTTACCTGGGCAAATCGAAGACCTAGTCTCGCCAATTACATTAGACCTCTGAAGAATCTAAAGAATCAGCATGCTCTTATGGCTACTCCAGATACTGATTTGCTTAATAAAGTGGTTCTTAAGGAGGTTCGTACTGAGGAGAAGGCTGCATTTGTCGGGGCGTGAACAACAGCATATCTTCGTTGGGTGAAAAAAGTTCTTTATCCTAGAGTAAATTGATAATGGTGAAGGCACTTTCTTATCTAAATGAGCTGTCTTCAGGCTGTTCTAGTGAATAAAAACCAGTGCGTGCTGATCCATGCACCTTAACTTATTGTTTGCTACCTGAACTATAAATGTTTGCTCTAATTAACTCTAGCAGCTGCTATTTGACTTCACTTTCGCAAAGCCATCCCAAAAGCTAAGACGGTGAAAGTAAAGGGCCGCAGGGGAAGCGATTACGGTGACACTGGGTCATCAAGTTACAAGTCTATGGTTCACCCAAAAGAACGCTTACTAGCATGTTTTCGTAGACTGTTTAGGCCTCAGAGTGGTCTAGAAGAAGTGAAGGACCGATTAGGTTTATCTCACGTTGTATGAAGGTGAGTAGGGTAGTGTCGGGTGCGAACATTAATTATGGAGGGAAATCGTGAGAGTTTATATGACTGCCTATATTTATTGAATGTTGGTCCATAACAGCCCAATCTTGCTCCTTTCACTAGTTCTAATGATCTGCCTGGGTAGCGGACAGCTCTAGCGCGACGCCTACGAGTAACTTAAGATCGTAAGATAAGCAGGTCAGCTGAGTATGCATGCTGATGAATACAGCAAGCAGCTCAACAACAACACTAAAGCCATTGAAAATATTGCCAAATAGTTCCATTCTGCATACGAAAACATTACTTCCCCTGAATCTAAACAACAATACAAATAGTTTTTTATTGAAGTCAGTTACGCCATCTTAATTCAAATACTAATTTTTGTCGCACTAATCACAGTGATGGGTGTAGCATTGTTAACCCTGTATCTTTTGTACAAAAGACACCGACTAACAGCTCAAAATCGAGTTTCTAACAACAACCAAATATCAATCGAAAGTGACCGCTCGAACGACCTTGAATCGGCTGCTTAGTCTGAAATTAAGATTTAATAATGATAAAAACGCAAAAAAATGATCATGTTTGTTCATCGTCTTCTCGAATTTTTGACTCTAAAAGCTCCTGATGATGCTGATATACCCTTGAATCCTTTTTAAAATTATTTTCCAAAATGTCTTATATACATTTTGTGTTATCGGAGACTGTGTTTGACCACGTCTAGAGGAGTAAATACGCTCTGCCGATATATTTCACTATGCTATTTCTATAAAGGTAGTCCCTACTACTCTCCCTTTCCTGTACGTATCCTATGCTTCTAGATTATCTATAGACTAGCGTGCTGGTGTCTGCGAAGAATAGATTAATCTCTGTATGTAGCAACAGGGGCCATTTTGTGAAGAAAAGTCTTGCGGATGTACTATGACTTAGGGTTGGTCACTATTCCTGAGTCTCTGGATGAAAACAAGTGACTCTCCATAGAATTATAAAATCTATCGAAGAATCTATACATTTAATCCGACAATATGATCATAATTCGTGAGGGGCTAAAGCAAAAAATGAATCAAGATATTAAAAGGCTTATATTAATGAAGAATGATCAGGTATGGACGATGGCTTTGCGGAAACGATGGACCATTCTGTATATTTGCTCGAAACTCTCCATGATCTACCGTGAGCTTTTAGCACCAGTTACTACTACTTTGCCCGATACAAAAATCAAAAAAGCCATTTTGGGATTTTTCAGCCTATAAACTAGACCTGGAAATAGTTAAGGCATAAACTGAATTTATGCATTTTAGGTCTTTTTGCTCATGTGCTACAGCTATAGCTTCTAAAGATGGATTGGAAAATGAACATCTGCTGAGGCCACTACGTTTTGAATCTTAAACTATGAATAGCGCACCTCAAAACCCATTTTCTATATGATTTTAGCGTATTTGCGACTAGCTAGCTGGCACTCTTCTTAGGATCTGGCCCCGGTTATCACCATTTTGCCCGAACTAAAGATAAGTCCAGTGGTCTTGGGGTTTCTTAGACGCATTATGACAGCTGCAAAACGGTTAGGATTGTATTAAGTCGCCTTTCCCTTCCAAGTGATTTCTTTGAGGTCAAGTTTGCAGCCCAGATTGACGGTTCCTACAACATTTTGCACTCTCGGGTAACAGTTTTCAGGCACTTTGTTAGATTTTTAGACTCTACCAATCATTTTCACAAAAAAAATAATCCCACAAATGATTTCAACTCACATCTATATATGCACTCACACCATATATATAGCTGTAATTTATGTTATATAGCGCGATTAGCTTAGTATATATGACATCAACAACCATACAATATTAATCAACAGCATGATCAAAGAAACCCAGAAAGTCAACCGCACAGGCATGGTCTTCAACAAGTCCTACGGTCAGCATATCCTCATTAACTCGCATATTCTCAACGAAATGGTCGCCAAATCAGCCATAAGACCCACAGATGTGGTGCTCGAGATAGGTCCAGGAACAGGTAACCTGACTGCATTGCTGCTGTAGCGAGCCAAAAAGGTGATAGCGGTTTAGATAGACCCGCGGATGGTGGCCTAGTTGTCTAAACGATTCAAGTATTCATAGCATGCTAATAAGTTTGTGCTGATACCAGGAGATGTACTGCATATCGATTTGCCATTTTTCGATGTATGTGTGGCCAACATTCCTTACCAGATCTCATCTCCACTTGTCTTCAAGTTACTCGCACAAAAACCAATGTTTAGATGTGCAGTGCTTATGTTTCAGAAATAGTTTGCTCAGAGATTATTGGCTAAACCAGGGTCTTAGCTGTACTGTAGACTCAGCGTGAACGTTCAACTGCTATCTAGAGTAGATCATCTCATCAAAGTTGGCAAAAACAATTTTAAGCCGCCTCCAAAGGTCGAAAGCAGCATCGTGCGCATATAGCCCAAAAGTCCACTACCTGACATCGACTATCTTTAGTGGGACGGACTGCTCAGAATTTGTTTTATGCGTAAAAATAAGACACTTAATGCCGCCTTTAAGCACAAAAAAGTGTTGTAAACCCTGCAACATTGCTCTGAACAGTACAAGGAGCAGATGGATGACAAGGGAGTTATCGAAATGCTGGGAAGAGTAGGCGTATAGTAATAGTAAGGAGAAGGAGAAGAGAAAATCGAAGAAGAAACGAATGGCAAGGAATGGAGAGATAGAGTGCTGGGAGTGCTCACTTAACTGTAAATGGGAGGCACACGAAGCTCTAAGCTGTCTTTGGAAGAATTCTTAAAACTGCTATTTTACTTCAACAAGGCGGGAGTGCACTTCAGATGATGATTGATTTATTGATTAAATTTACAATTAATTTTTCTTTATTTTACTATTATCTACCAAATCGACCTTTAAATGAATGAAATAGTAATTTCTCATGTGAACAAAAATAACTTATACTTATTCTTATTATGTACTTTTTTGTTTCAAGGTAAAAAATCTTGTGAAAATCATGCTGGTTTTTTTTAAATAATTTTTACTATCAAACTAAATAAGCGTATTTGTAAACCAATAAATAATCTTATTAGTATAATTAACTGATGCAGAAGGCATACACACCTCCTCCTAAAGTTCCTAAGTTTCACTACAATACTAGCACCACTACTAACTCCAGTCGTTGCACGCCCACTTCCTCACTCACCAACAGAAAATAGTCCAAAGCAGTCAAAACTAGAAAGGACTCTACGCTGTCTAGAATCATCACATCGAACATAACTAAGCCTAGAAGACCTCTCTCAGAAGTTCCAGATATCAACTTGTCACATATCGAAGATACCATAGCTCTATCTAGCACTCGCAAACACACCTTAAAGAATCATCAGCGCGCAGAACTACCCTGGGAAGAGCCTAAGGAGCCCATTATTTCATAGAACAAAAAAGGAGATATATAACTAGTAAGGCAAAAGGTCAATGTATTGAGAAAAGAGATTAAAGAGAGCTAAGAACTGGATAGAGTTAGATAGGTAAATATAACTCTCAGGGATAAGAATAACAATCAAAACAAAGAAATATAAGCCCTGAAAAAATAGATAGATTTACTTAGAAAAACTACAGCTGCAGACAACAAAGTTAATGCTAAAAATAAATAAAATGAAGATTAATGTTAATTCGAGGAAGTACAGCAGTAGTCTCGGCGACTTGAGTACATGAACAAATATGAAAATATCAGCTCTCAACAACAGAACTGCCAACCCTAATCAAAAACAACAAAGAAAAAAGTTATTTCTCAATAAAATCACTAAAATAAACTTTTTTCGCTTACCAAAACTGATTAATTGACTCTTATGGACTAAATGCGAGCTAAGTACTAATCGCAGCTCAGAGAAATGTGGTCATAGGTAAGTTGGCTCAAGAAAAAAGAACTAATGGTTGAAGTGCTAGAATAGCAATTGCGCAATAAAAATCAGTGTATCGACTACCTAAGAACTCAGGTGAGTGCACTCTAACGAACCTCCCAGTCGCTGTTGCTGGCAGTGGAGGAGCTGTAGTTTAAAGTGCAACAGGCTCCCCGCAGTCAAAGCCGCAACTCGAGAAACTGGCGAAACAGCTCTTTCCATACATTCAGCTAAAACCCTCTAGAATGATTAAATTATTAATAATTTTTTTATTTTCTATCTAAAAATTCACATAAGCAATATGCAATGCTTCTATTTTATAATCACTAGCAAAATAACTAAAATAAGTTACTTTTTATCTAATTTAATATAATCGATCACTTGTTTAGTCTTTTTAGTAAAGCTTTTTTGCGCTGCAATTGATCTTGCTTCTTTAGTCCTGCCCTCTTACGCATTATTGCTCCTAGATTGTTCTTGCGCATCCATTTCATTTCGAACACTTTTTTGCGTTTAAGCTACAAATGTTTATCTCTGAGCCATTTTTAATCTTTTTTCCAAATGTCAATAGTTGATAGTAGCTAGCCCATTTCTTGCTCAAAATCGTCTTTTGCTTCCCAAATCTACTACCCACACCACTAGTAGTAACGACTTCGGCAGTTCTCTATCTTGTTTAGACTCATCAAAATGAAATGCAGGTCCAGAGATGATGTGATTATATTAGTCAAGTAAAACGACAGCAATTCGTCCTTTGCCTTCTATGTTTTCAAAATAAAGCCTATTTTCTGCAACACGTTTATCCCCTTATTGAGACATCTGATGAGTCTCAAGTCTCCCAAGACTCCATGTCGCTCGGCAAGTAATTTTTAGTGAGGCTATAGTGCCTTTTGCAGATAGTTTCCTGTTTCCTGTTTGGCTTTTAGATCTTGTCTTTTCTTGCGCCACCATGTTCCGATGCGATTGGCTGCTTTTCTTCTTCCCTAAATGATTCGACCCTGCACTTAGTAGTCGAACTCACTAGCTGCAATCGCTTATTCAAGTTTTCCCCTGTCTTATGCGATGATTCTGTGACTGGAAACAGTGTGATGTTTTAGCCATATTTATCTTCTTTACAAATAGTCGTTAAGAGTTTTGTTTTCCGTGAGATGAAGTAGTCTCTGCTATTTCCAGTCCTTGGTGTAAGTGTTAATAATCTTTCTGACCATCTGGTTAATGTCATTGTTTTGGGTTTTGCGGTCTATGTTAAGAGCGTAAGCTACAATAATACCGCCGAAATTTACATGCTGAGAAATCTATTAATTAAACAAAACATCGAGCCAATCACAAATTAGACCAGATAGTTATTAGAGGCTCATTTCGCTTACAAACTCACTGTTGTAACCGAAAATACAATACCCGTCATTATCAATAACTTAACGAGCCTGATCAGCTGTCAATTATACGTTATTGCCTTGCTTTGTAGATACAAATTGCAGTCCAGGTAAGTACTTAAGGGTACTAGTGGGCAATTAGAGCACACAATTCTTAGGCTAAGCCTGAAGACGATACTGAACAAGCAACAAAACTAGAATTTAAGCCAAGAAACTGTGTTTAAGGTATAGAGTCAGGGTCTCATATACAGAAAGGATGTTTTCAGCATAGAGATCCAATCTTTTAAACTTGGCAAATTCCAAGGCGTCAAACAAGTTATAGCCTCCCTTCTTTGCAGTGTACTCGCGATAGTTGGTGTTTAAACCACAAGCGTAAAGCAAGTGGCCGTCGACTATCTCTTTGGCCTGTCTGGCTTCTTCCAAAAACAGAGAAATCATAGGTTCAGCGAGGTATGCCATTTTGGGGTTAGTTGTATTGCTGTAGAAACGATAACCAGTTTGATCAATAGTGACTTCTTCTTCGCTGCTCTAATCATTTCCTACGAAAATATATTCCTTGCCGTGTGACTTGAAATCAATCGAATTTACTTTAGATTTTTCAACTTTCTTAGTAGACTCTTTCTTTTTCTTACTCTTGTTGGAAAGTCGCTATATTTGAGCACCTAGCACTGTTTTTAGCACCATCTCCTATTGCTGAAGAATAAAATCTTCATGAAGATCAATATTCTGCACTAAGGAATACTGTTTTCTTTTAGTGAAAAGTCTAACTATTGCATTTTATGTTTTTTTGGCAATAGCACCTAAAACTTTAGAAGTTTTGGTCACTATAAGGTTGTAATCTTGTTCAAAGAAAAATGCGAAATTGCTGGTTGATTTGGGATCAAGCACAAGCTAGTTGGCAATCATAGAAGTTCGGTGGACGAAGCAATAGGTCTCATCGATAAAAGACATAGACTTACATTTAGTGACTCGATAACACTGATAAAGTGACATGACAGCCTAGACTATAGCGACTGCATTACTGCCCCACATCTTGCGCAATACTTGTCTAATTTTAAGCAAGCAGCGATAGAATTAAAGAAACTAATCAATTGTAAACTATCTTACTAAATTATCAGTAAGCTATTCGTTATGTAGAATCCCTAAAATGACATAAATGACATCGAGTACTTGCAAACTAGTGCCTTTTTACAAGTTTTTGTAAGCTTTTTCTATCAATTATTTAATTTTTGATACACAAAACGCATTTTGTTCTATTAAGGCCTTACTATATGGCAAATATTAAGGAATCTTCAAATTTTATTATTAATTTTTGACAGAAAACTATTTATAATAACGCTGACTTACACTCTAAAATTTATTTTTGACTGCATAATCTAAAAAGCATTTTCTGAGCAACATTTTAGCGAAAGCTTATTAGCTTACCTACTCAGGATATTTTTGAGAAAATTAATTTTTATTTTCTTGAATATTTTTTCTCACTTTTTGCCTGTAAACTCCCAGAAAAGCATCAAAGTCGTTGTAACTTTATAGTATTCTTAAGGCTTCTTGAGCATTAACCATAAAAACTGCTTTTTTGTAGAGTCCCTGCAGGATCAATCCTTCGATAAAGTACGTGCCTAGAGAATTTTTGTTGATTTAGTCATCAGAAGTAACTTTGACTTTCAAAAATTATGGATTTACATTTTAGTAGAGGGCATGCACTGCTATCGAAGCGACTATACCTTTCTAGAGCTCTGCTTTGCGGTATACGCTGGGTGCTAACAGAACAGGATTTACATAATTTATTGATACGCAGTTAGTCGAGTACTTCATGCCCATAGAGATGAGGTAGCGACCAGCATTTGCAGGCAAGTGATAGCGATTGCAAACAAATAAGCACAGTTTGAATAGCTTGAAAGACTCAAGAGTATCAAGAATAATACCAATGAATTTAGGATCGATGTCCTCAAACTAGGTGATTTCAGGACGATTGTCAAGAGTCTAGCTGTTGATAGCATTAGAGTTAAGACTGATCAGCGACTGATAGCCTTTAAACTGAGTGAAAAAATGTTGAACTTCAGTGTTAATCACTGAAACTATTTTGATTATTCGCTACATAATTTGGTCCTGAACAAAAATATTACCTCTTGTCTTAATGATTTTGACATTCAGATTGTAGTTTTAGTTTTCATCCTATATGACTGAATACTAAGACTGGAGCTTTCTTATTTCTGAAATGGAAGCACCATTGAGTTCAGAAAAAGATTTAGTTATCCAAGCATCGTCAGGATCAACTAACGATTTTATACTTTAAAGGTCAGGTTCATTCGATATACCTTAGTTTATTTGCTATACATCGCCTTGACATTATGACCCGTTGAGCTACGAAAATGACATTTCGCTCGCAACCTTCTCTACTTTAGAATTTGTTTAAGGGGAGGCTTACTTTTGTTCTTTTGGCTAGTCTGTTGGGTTTAGATCTTCAAAAGACATAGATTAATTGTTTTATGTTTGATTTAGAGCTGAAAAAGACATAGAAGCTTCTTGAGGCACCTCTTGCTTGACTTAGTTTTCAGCAGATTTTTATTAAAGTTTTGTTTAAAAGGCAGGTTAAGCTACTGATTAAGCCAGCTATATAAGACCTTTCTCCATAGCTTCTTTTTACTTTATCAACTATTTTTACATTTCTTGTTCATTCTTTTCTAGGGCTTATTCCTAATACTCATCAGCTTATTCTTAGATTTCTTCATCATCTTCATCATCTTAGTCTTATTCTTCGTTTTCGCTTTACTGCTCCTGAATGACTTCTATCATATTATTTTATGGTTTTTCTCGCTGCTACTCATTTTCAAACTCGATCTCATACACAAGTTCCTAAAGTGCCATCGCCGCGTACTTTTTGAGCAAAGCCTGCTTCTCGTAAGCACCCATTAAATGAGCAAAAAGATGTATTTTTTCAATAATCAGCGGCCATTCGTTGACCAAGTCTAGACATTCGATTACTTTCAAATAGTTGCAGTCTTGCTAGTAATAAGCCGCTGCTTCTCGATATTTTTTCTGCATCTATAAACACTCAGCAGCCTGACGATACATAGAAACTTTGCAGAAACACTCAAAGGCCTTTTCAAAATCTTTACCGCTAAAGAAGCACTGACCTGCCTGTTTGAACATCTAAAGTCCTATGAATAAATGTCCAGCTCTCAAAAATTTATCCAAAGAAGTGATTTCTTCATTCTTGAGTTTTCTCTTTAATTTAGACAGCTCGCTGGGCTTCATCTTTTCGCCCTCAGGTCGATTTTGTTTGAGTGTGTTTCTATCTGACTCGATCTAAATCATTTTTTTAGTGGCCTCATCTGCATACTTGTTTGCCTATGCTTTTTTCAAGAGCTCATGATGTCCACTCCTTTCGAAACACTTCATGGCTTGATCGAAGAAGCCTCTAGCGTACATGCGTAGACCCTGCTGTTTCCACTGATTATTATCAGTCGAGGTCACAATCTTGTTGAAAACTTTAACTTGTTCGTTATTTTATGTAGTCTTGAGTGCCTGCATGACAATTTCTTTAGTGATGAATTCGGTCACATTGAGACCCTCCCAGAGCTTTTAGATGATCTATCGGCAGTGGGTCTGTTGATCGTCGTAGATGATAAGGGTTTTTCGTGGACGAGTGATGGCAGTGTAAAGAAGTTTGAGTTATGAGCACAACTAAGCATAATCACAAATATTATTCATTTTGATGTTTTTCACGTCTCTTATCAATTTTTTTACGTTGTATATGTTTCTAACTTTGTCAAAAGAACCATCAACTTCGATTTCAGCTTACTCTTAGTCTTCTTTCTACTCTTTGTGCCTGGAAATATTTTTTTAGTATTAATCTTTGGCTGCCTAATAAGTACCCACTTTTATACATTTAAGGAGTGACCACATATCAGCACAAGGACTTTCACTGAAAAAGTTAAACAAAATAACATCGTTGAATTAAAGCCCCTTAGCTTAGTAGATAGTCAGACACAGGGCGTGCTGCAACACTGTTGGAATTCTTTGTTTGCTTTCCTGGTCTCGCACAATAATAACTTGATCGCAACCGAACTAAAGAGGCGGTTTTTTGAGTCCCTGTTCAACCTAAGCTGCCTCTTATCCTCCGCAGAGCACATAGAATAGCAGCTACTAATCTCCTGGACTCACTATCATAGGCTTGGGCCCGCCCAGATCTGAAATTTATTTTCGCATTTTATCGATAGTTTTAGGGAAAAGAATTTCGAGACAAGATACGACTGAGTTGGCCAGCTGAAGGATGTTGTTGTGGGAACGAAAATTGACGGTTAAATGTTTTATTACGGGTGGTTTAAGATCTAAAGAATTACCCATAGCTCTTGGGGTAAACAGTGATTTTAGATCACAAAAGCGGAAGCCAATACCTTTGGCTATGGTTTGTGCAGTGTCTCCTGAGTAAAAAACTCCGTATGTTGCAGTTTTTGTCAACAGATATACTATGGCATGTGGCAGATCTTGAAC
>Ga0169931_10007508_pt1 | contig 16141 bp, 16 predicted proteins | sample Kivu_15m_20L_FD_129675 | JGI IMG/M metagenome (GOLD analysis project Ga0169931, IMG submission 129675) | Freshwater microbial communities from Lake Kivu, Western Province, Rwanda to study Microbial Dark Matter (Phase II) - Kivu_15m_20L... | ecosystem: Environmental > Aquatic > Freshwater > Lake...
AAATAAAGTACCGGGTGTGTTGATCGCTGTAGGGTGCATAACGCTAAGGCGAGGCTCCGCCAACGCGCAGCAATGCACCGCTGGGAAAGTCGGCAATTGGTACCTTATTTTCTTGCGTGTCCCCAATGACCCGGTCAGGCAGTCAGCCTCATCAGTTGTGAGAAAGTGTTCTATCTGCACAGCCGCTGCATGGGGAGTTACCCCACAACCCTAAAGCGCCGCCAGCTTCTCTAGGTAAGGCTTGGCGAGGTAGAAGCTGGCGATCGTCTTAGCATCCACGGCTTCTCCAGCCGCAATTGACTTTTCTAGCTCGGCCGGGGTGAGGAGCACGACCTCTAAATCTTCATCGGCATCGGCATTGGGGGGCGACTCAATGATCTCTAGATCGGTGGCTAGAAAGGTATGAATAATTTCATCAGAGTAGCCCGGGGCTAAGGGGAAATTGCCGATGGGCAGCCAGGTTTGGGCACTATAGCCAATTTCTTCTTGGATTTCTCGCCGAATCGTCTCAGCGGGGGTCTCCCCTGGCTCTACGGTGCCCGCCGGAAATTCTAGCAGTCGCCCTATCACCGCAAAGCGATACTGACGCACCATAACCAACTGCCCCTCGTTGGTGACCGGCACCGCTAGGGCCCCACCCGGATGGCGAATGCACTCCCAATCGCCCTCGGCTTGGTTAGGTAAGCGCAATCGATTGACCTCGAAGTTAAATTTACGCCCCTCGTAGAACAGGCGCTGCTTGAGCAGTTGGGGAGGCTCTTGACCAAGGGGCATAGCTATGACTCGCAGAGAGTGCCCCCATTGTAGCTGGCTTCAGCTTTAGGGCTGTATAGGTTGATCGATTGGCCCTAATCGTTGGACACCCGCTGGGTCAATGGCACCACACAGCGACTGCACCGACCGGTGGGTAATTGGATCAAGCCACTGGGGGGCAATTTCCGCCAGGGGAATCAGGACAAATGCTCGCTCCCGCAGCCGGGGGTGGGGAACGGTTAGATCGGGTTCAGTGATGATGGCTTGGCCATAGAACAGCACATCGAGATCAAGGGTGCGAGGGCCCCAGCGTTCGCGGCGCACCCGACCAAAGCCCTGCTCGACGTGCAGTAATCGGTGGAGCAGATCCTGGGGAGACAGGGTCGTATTGACCAGGGCGCAGGCATTCAAGATGTCGGGTTGGATCGGGCCAAGGGCGACGGTTTGGTAAAGGCTCGATTGCGCCACCACCTCGAGGTCAGGGGGGGTATGCAGCGCGAGCAGAGCAGATCGAAGAATATGTTGGGAATTACCCAGATTGCTGCCCAGGGCGATCGCACAGGGAACCACAGTCATTCCCTAGCCCAGGTGGGGCCGCAGACGGGCTACCAATTGGTCGGTGGTCAACACCCCTTCAATCCGATCGACGGGCTGCCCAGCCTTAAATAGCACCAGGGTAGGTAGGGCCGACACGTGATGCTGGGAGGCAATGCGGGGGTATTTATCGGTGTCGATTTTAACGACCTTAAGCTTGCCCTTGAGTTGGCTATTGACGTCATTGAGTATGCTAGCCATCATCTGGCAGGGCCCACACCAGGTCGCATAAAAATCCACCAGGACAGGAGTCTGAGTGCCGGTCAACAACTCATCAAAGCTTTGGAACTGCTGCTTAGTGGCCATGGGATGCTTCTCCTTGGGTAAGACGCTGCGGCTGAGTGGACTGGCATAACAGCACGGTCTATAGGCCAGGCCTAGAGCATCGGTACAGTATGGTTAAAACCCCGGTTTCTTTGTCGCTGCGCTAACGGCATGACTTACCGTCTGGCCGAGAAACCGGGTTTCTGTACCGACATTCTAGGCGGCGGTGACCCAGATGGTTTGAGCACTGGCCTGGCCTGCCTATATCCTCAATGGTAGTGCTGTTTTGAGGGATGGGTTGAGCGGATTTAACCCACGTAGAAAGTTCCAGCGACAGCCATCACCCCGTTGGGTTGAGCCTTCTAAACGGCCATCTGGCGCAGGAAGACTTCAATGGCCCCGACAACTTTCTCAGCCCAGTCTTCCTGGGCGTAGTGGCCTACCTGGGCCAAGGTTTGCAACTCACCGTTGGGTAGGGCCTGCACCGCTGCTTCAGCGAGGCTGATCGGCAGCCAGGGATCGTTTTCGCCCCAGAGTACCAGGGTTGGGTGATCCCAGGTTTGAAGACCGGCGGCAATGTCCTGACTCACCTTGTCTATGGCGAGACGGCGCACCGTGGTCATCAATGCTCGGCCAACGTCAGAGCTTTTCAAAAACGGGCGTCGGTACATGTCTAAATCGGCGGCGTCAACTTGGTAGGGGCCGCCCCCCTCCAGGGTGCGATCGACCAGCAATGGGTCCTGGGTGATCATGTCTCCGGCCAGGGGGAGGCCCATCTGGCGAATTTTCCAAGGCAGTTTAGATCCGACGCTGACTGGAGCATTAATGATTACCAGGCGGTCAACCCGGTCAGGGTGCCCCAGGGCGTATTGGATACCCACGGATCCTAAAAAACCCTGGGCTACCAGATGAACCTGGGGTAGTTCGAGGGCATCGATAAAGCTAGCCAGGGCCGCGACCAGAGACTCGGGGGTGTAGGGGAAGTCGCGGCGGTCGGGCTTCTCGGAAAACCCATGGCCGATCCAGTCGGGGGCAATGGTGCGAAAACCTTGCTGTGCTAGTCCAGGCATCACCTGTCGCCAGCTGTAGCTTTGGGAAACCAAGCCGTGGAGAAGCAGCACCGGCAGCCGAGGCGTGTCGCCGAGGGGCTGCAGCTCACGGTAAAACCAAGTCAGTCCGTCAACGAATACGGTGTGCTCTGCGATCGCGCCCCCCTGAGCCATAGTCTTTCCTTAACCCAGCCCATCGAGCTTACCGCCCTACCGAATCAGAAGGCAAGGGCCAGGGCCTGGCACCGAGTCGGCTCTACCCACAGGAGATCGGGGAGCGGAGCCAGGCCGAGCGACTGTCCCAGATATCTTTCCTGGGAATTTATTGTCTGCCCCGCCCACAAACTGGCTACAGTATAGAGAAAGCAGCGTTATGGCTTAATCAATTAGCAGGCAACGTCAGACCGCTATGAATTGGCAAGAGGTATCTGGCAACTGGATTTTGGTACCCCCGCATCTCCCTACCGCCCCCTACCCCCAGGCCATTGTGCATTTTTTGGGGGGGGCCTTTGTGGCAACGGCCCCCAGCGTGACCTACCAGTGGTTGCTCGAAAATCTGGCCCGCCAGGGCTACCTGGTGGTGGCAACCCCTTTTATCAATACCTTTGACCATGCCGCCATTGCCGAGGAGGTCCTGATTACCTTTGATCAGGCGCTGCGGTACCTGTATAAGCGGGTGCTACCCCATGGCTACTATCTACCCATCTATGGTCTGGGGCACAGCATGGGCTGTAAGGTTCACCTGTTGATCAACAGCCTCTGGGAGGTGGAGCGGGCGGGCAATATTTACATGAGCTTTAACAACTATCCGGCCCGGCGATCGATTCCATTTTTAGAGCAGGTGGTGCAGTTTAACCCGGCCTTTGACCTAGAGTTTACCCCCGACCCCGAGACAACCCTGGCGCTGGTGCGCGATCGCTACCCTGTCCCCCGCAACTTGTTGATTAAATTTCGCAACGACACCCTCGATCAAACTCGCCCCCTATCAGAGGTGCTGGTGCGCCGCTTTCCTGACCTAACCACTGTGCAAATTCTTCAGGGATCCCATACCACCCCCATTGCCCAGGAGATTGGCTGGCAGCCGGGCGAATCGTTTAGCCCATTAGACGCCCTGGGGCAATTTGTAAAGCAAGAGTTTTATCGTGACTTAACTAACCTGCGGCAGAGGTTGTTGACTTGGCTCAGCCCGATCACCGCTACCGGGCGGGGACAGAGGCCCAGACAGATGTAAAGCTCTTTGCTTCGGGGCTTCTGCCACAGCGGGCTTGAGCCTATTATGCAAGTATACAAGCCATTTAGCTATTGCCTGCTTTGACCTACCAGCACATCAGCCAGATAGAGACCCAAACCGATCCAACGGAATTGAAGTCGGTACTGGCTTGGTTTGATCAATTTCAGGCATCCCCCATTCCCCGCAATGTTTGGCTTCAGTGTCAGTTAGCGATGATTGAGGGCTTTATGAATGCCGTGCGCCACGCCCATGCCGGGTTGTCCTTGGCTACCCCCGTCCGCATTGAGGTGGCCGTTAGCGATCGCACCATCGATATCCGGATTTGGGATCAGGGCCCCGGCTTTGACCTCGCCGCTGTGCTACGCCACAAAATTACCGTCAACAACCTCGAATCTGATGGCGGCCGAGGTCTCAAGATCATGTATCTGGTGGCCGATCGCCTGACCTATGAACCAGCCCCCATCCATGGCAACTGCCTTCACCTCCACAAAACCTTTGAGCTTTAGGCCGTAGATACTCCCCGTAGATACTTCAAGGACGTCACGCTATGGTGCTACCGACAATACCTGCGGCCGCCCAGGCAATGACCTGGCTCCTGGGTGGGGTGATTAACACCGCCCTGCTGGGCTTAGCCTGGCGCTCACCCAAAAAGCTGCTTACCCCTGCAGGCTACCTCCATGCCTGGGGGCTAGGGGTACTGATCTGGGGCTGTCTGGGCTGGCGAGGCTACATCGTGATGATGACCTACTTCCTGGCTGGTTCAGCCGTAACGCGCCTGGGCAAAGCCCGCAAGGAGGCCGCCGGTATTGCCGAAGGGCGATCGGGGGTGAGAGGGCCTGAAAACGTCTGGGGTTCAGCTCTGGCCGCAGCGGTCTGCGGAGTTGCGATCGCCCTGATCGGGGAGGCCACCACCCCAGCCGCCCCTGACCGGTGGATTCCCCTGCTGGCCCTGGCCTACGTCAGCAGTCTAGGCACCAAACTGTCCGATACGACCGCCAGTGAGGTGGGTAAAGCCTACGGCCAGCGAACCTTTTTAATTACCTCCCTGAAGCCCGTACCTCCGGGCACTGAAGGGGCCATCAGCCTAGAGGGGACGGTGGCTGGAGTAGCCGGGTCAGCGGTGATTGCCTTGGTGGGCTGGGGAGTTGGGTTAATGGCCTTCTGGGGTCTAGGCATTTGCCTGGTGTCCGCCTTTGTGGCCACCACCGTCGAGAGCCTGATTGGGGCAACGCTCCAGCCTCGGGTACCGTGGCTTACCAATGAGGTGGTCAATGGCATCAACACCACCCTGGGAGCAGCCCTAGGCCTCCTGCTAGGCCTAGGGGCCAAGGTGATGTTTAGCATCCCCTTGCGCATCTAAAGGATTCAGATTCGCTATAACTCCCAACTCCTGACTCCTAGTCGAATCACCTCCTCCCAGTTTCCCTTGTTACCCAGGGAATCCCAAAACAAACCTCAAGGGAAAACAGGGAACATTCCGTAACAATACGGATGATAGCCCCCTCGCTGGGAGCCCAGCCTCGCGGGATCAAGGCCTGGCGAGAGTCGCCAAAATCCGGAAAGTTTTAAGAAAGTTCACACAAGCTTCACACATCTGATCCGGATCGGCGGGATAAGGTAAGCAAGAACCCCTAGGGTCAAATTCCGTGGAACCTCTGTCGATGGCGCAGCCAGGGTTCGGTCTTAATAGATTCAGGCTTGACTCATTTCAACCATGGTCTGCATCTAAATCATGGGGGAAAGGCCAGGGTCGTCAATGTTGTTTAGGGAGCGTCTACCCTCAGACTGGAGTCACTCAAGGGAAGTCACTCAAGCCTGGGGCAATAAGCTGTTAGGCATTCAAACCGTACTAGTACAATTGCTCTAAAAACCTTGCAGCAAGAGCTTCACAGAGAACGCTATGCAATTTAGATGCTCAACAGCTTAACGGTAAATGTTATGCAAACTCAGCTCAAGCAAACAGCCCGTTCGTACTACTCAGTGCTGGCAATTGGGGCGTTATTGTTAGTCGTTATAGTTGTGTTTCAGGCCTTTGGGCTAGAGTCGGTGGCCAGTGCCAATAGCCGAGATGAGTTTCCGGGCCGCCGCCAGGGCGGCGGCACCCACTGGGTATCCCCCATCCCATCCGCGATAGCGTAACTTCCCTGATCAATGCCTCGAGGACATTAGCCTACTCCACAGGCATAACGTGAAACACGCTTTGGCTTTTCAAACAACCTCTAACGCGGTAGCGGTAGTCCCTAACGGGGGCTGACGCTTTTGTGTGGATTTGTCAGGCCCGATCTATATCGCCCAGGCGGTGGCGTTGAAGCGTTGTTCGTGTCGTTAACGACGCTGGCTAGCCAACCATCGGTACGGATTGGTTCCCAATCAATCGCTAGATCCTGGCGGGCATATGGGCATGCTTAGCAGCAGTTACCTGGTCAATGGGCTAGGGTCAGGGCAATCGGTGCACTACATGAGAAATTTGCCATTGTTTAGGTTTTGTCTTTAAAGGCTCAGCTAACGTGAAATCGGCGATTAAATCCATTGGCCACCGTCTGCAACATAGGGTATTACCTCGGATGCTCCTGTGGTGGGGTGCAACGCCCTTGAATGCCGGGGGCAAACTTGTTCTGTTGGCTAGTGTGCTGGCGGGCTCACTGGTGACCGGTGTGAAAGTGTTAGCAGTATCAGCCCCTGGCGGCCTCCTAGCCCTCCCAGGGACTCGCTGGTGGCCAAACCGCCGCCAGCGAGTCCTTGGCATTCTGAAGAGTTGAGCCACCCAAGCTCCCTAGCATCAGGTTCGCGACGGTGCCGCCAATGACCAGCTTTCAGTCAAGCCGGATCGGGCGGGAAAATTCTTCGGCCAAGGAAAATTGTGTTGGGGTTCTAGCACAATCTCTGATCTCGCCCATTAACTTCCATTCTCAACTGGTCTACAATTGATCCTATCTGCTTTAAGCCTTTCAAAGGCTAATTTAAACCCAGCCATAAATTTCACCGGTATCCCCTTCTAGGGATCCAACTACTTAGCTAAAATCCTTTATCTAGTCAATGCCCAATGTCTATTGGCGACGTCACGTTCAAAGCCGCTGTGTTAGAGTCCGACCTGCCGGTTCTAGTCCATTTTTGGGCCCCCTGGTGTGGGCTCTGCCGCATGATTCTTCCAGTTTTGCAGGGTTTTCAGACTGAGTGGGAGGGCCAGGTGCGCCTGGTAGATGTCAACGCCGATGACAACCTGCGGCTTGCCAATGCCTACCGCCTCTCGACTTTGCCCACGCTACTGCTGTTTGACCAGGGTGAGGTGTGCCAGCGGATTGAGTCATTTCGCGGCAGGGACGATCTGCGGCTGGCGCTAGGCGCCATGATGCGTCATCGGGAGTTGACCTATGACCTGCCTCGCCTCGTCCGCATTTACCCCTAGGGCCTAGGCGCGTTGGAGATCACGGGAGGCTAAGGGGGCGCGATCGCGTTAGCTTTCTAGGGCTGCTTGGGCATGATCCGCCGAGGTCAGCGTTTCCAGGTAACCCTCCAGCCATAGATCAGGGCCTAGGGTGCGCCAGGTGATGCGTTCCAGGAGCAAGGCCCGATCCATGTGTTGAATTCCTAAATCTCCCAGGGGCGTCGGTGCGCCCTGGCCCCCCACCAACTTAGGCGCGATAAAGGCCCACACCTTATCAATCAGACCATCCTGAAGGGCCTGGGCCGCTAGCTGTCCGCCACATTCCCACAGAACAGCGGCGCAACCTCGCTGATAGAGGTGTTGGGTCATGATCCTAGGGGTTAGGGTCGACAACACAAACAATTCTACGCCTTGATCCAGCAGGTGCTGACGCCGCTCTGGGTCTGCTTCTGGGGTCGTGAATACCAGCGTCGGAGCCACCTGGACATCCCACAAATGGGCCTGCGCTGGGAGGTCAAGGCGGCGGCTCATGACCACCCGACAGGGGTTGTGGGAACTCTGGCCGTGGGTGGTCAACCGGGGGTTATCGCGACGCACCGTGTTGCCCCCGACCACCACGGCATCGCAGGTGGCTCGCAACTGGTGGACGGCGGTTCGGGCCGCTGGGCCGGTCACCCAGGCGCTGTGACCGCTGGTCGTAGCAATTTTGCCGTCAAGGGTCATGGCGTATTTGAGCAGGCCCAGGGGGCGTTGACGGGTGACCCGCTGCACAAATGCCTCGTTCAGCCTTTGGCAAGCCGCTGCCTCAACCCCGACGATCACCTCCACCCCTGCCTGGCGAAGCCGCTGAATGCCTGATCCTGAGACCCTCGGGTCGGGATCTACCATACCCACCACCACTCGCGCCACCCCCGCCCCAATCACGGCTTCGGTGCAGGGTGGGGTGCGTCCGGTGTGGTTGCAGGGCTCTAGGTTGACGTAGAGGGTAGCCCCTTGAGCCCTAGGCCCCGCCTGGGCCAGGGCTAATACCTCGGCGTGGGGCTGCCCGGCACCGGGGTGAAAGCCCTCTCCTACCACCAAACCATGGTCGAGCACCACGCACCCCACCATGGGGTTAGGCGCGGTTTGCCCGGCTGCTCGGCTGGCTAGCTCTAGACAGCGGTGCATCCACCGAGCCGCCGGATCTTCGGAAACAGGTGAGTTTGGGCCGAAAAGGGGAAAATGGGTCAAGGCAGCGCCTAGAAAGAATGGGCTAGAAAAGAACGGGCTTAAAGAATCAATCAAGGGGCCACGATCAACCAATCTGGATCAGGGTGAATTGAGGCTAGCTCAGCCACTAGCTCAACCAACTGGGGCGACTCGATGCAGCCGTAACGTAGGTTAAACTAGGCCTATTCACTAGGTGAGTGTGAGCGAGTGAGCGTGATTCCTCCTGTCGATCTTACGGGGCAGTTCCGAACCATTCAGTCTGATGTTAATGCAGCGGTGGCTGAGGTGCTGGCCTCTGGGCAGTACATTAATGGCCCTATTGTCGAGACCTTTGCCAAGGCCTTTGGTGAGTACGTGGGCACTGACCACTGCATTGTGTGCAACTCAGGTACTGATGCCCTATACCTGGCGTTGCGATCGCTCAATATTGGCCCTGGAGATGAGGTGATTACCTCTCCTTTTACCTTTATTGCCACGGCGGAGGCCATTAGCGCGGTGGGCGCAACTCCAGTGTTTGTGGATATTGACCTGGAAACCTTTAACCTCGATGTGGCTAAGATCGAGGCGGCGATCGGCGATCGCACTCGAGCCATTATGCCCGTGCATCTGTTTGGCCGTCCGGTAGATATGGGGCCCGTCATGGACCTGGCGACCCGCTACGACCTGGCGGTGATCGAAGACTGTGCCCAGGCCACAGGTGCTGAGTGGATGGGGCAGCCGGTGGGCCACATTGGTCAAGTGGGCTGCTTTAGCTTTTTTCCTACCAAAAACCTAGGGGGCTGTGGCGACGGCGGTGCGATTACCACCAACGACGACGAACTGGCCGCCACGGCCCGCATGCTGGGAGAGCACGGCAGTCGGATCAAGTACCACCACGAGGCGATTGGTATTAACAGCCGGTTAGATTCGATCCAAGCGGCGATCTTGGCCGTTAAGCTGCGCTATTTGAATACCTGGAACCAGCAGCGGCGTCAGGTGGCCGATCGCTACCATGGCCTCCTAGCCCCCATCGCCGAGGTGGTGCGGCCCCAGCCGGTTACCTTTGGCCAGTCGGTCTGGAACCAGTACACCCTGCGCCTGCGCCACGCCACCGCAGCTGGTCAGGAGCGCAACCGGGTACAGCAAATGATGCGGGAAGCCGGGGTGATCTGCATGGTTTACTACCCTCTGCCGTTGCACCTGCAGCCGGTCTATCGACACCTGGGCTACCAGCCTGGGGATCTCCCCCAGGCCGAGGCGGCGTCCCACCAGGTCCTGTCGCTACCCATGTTCCCCGAACTGGCGGAATCGGCCCAGGGGCAGGTAGTCCAGGCGTTGAAGACAGCCCTAGCTCAGGTGGGTTTAAAGGCCGCTCAATACTGCTGAGCTGAGGCTCAACCCTGGCCCTGGGCTCAGCGTCAGCCGTTAGAACTCAGGGCCAATCGTTAGAACCGTGATTTTGTAGTTTTCCACACTATAGTTAAGATAAGTTAACCCGATCCAGGGGCTCTTGATCGCCGCATACCCTCCACGCCATGTCGGCACCGTTAGGGAGCATGTCAGCAGGGCCTTACTAAACTATTATGTAGGGGGCAAGTGGCACAGTGGCAGGTCTAGATCCAGCTTCCATGGGAACGTACGATGCGGTAGCGATCGCCCGCTACTTTCGCTGGCGCTTGGGCACCCTAGGCTGGCGAGTTTTACAGATTGTCTGGTGGCTCGGCACCTTTGTCCTCGGCCTCCAGATGGATCGTTGGCTCAGCCAAGAGGTGCAAAATCGCCCCCGCCGGGCCGCCCAGTTGCGGCAGGTGTTAACCAACCTGGGCCCCACCTTTATCAAGGTCGGTCAAGCCCTATCGACTCGCCCTGATCTGGTACGGCAAGATTTTCTCGATGAACTGACCAAACTCCAGGATCAGCTACCGCCTTTCCCGACGGCCGAGGCGATGGCCATCATTGAGGCTGAGCTCGGTCGCAGCCCCGAAGAGATTTTCGATACCCTGTCGCCGTTGCCGGTGGCGGCAGCTAGTCTGGGGCAGGTGTATCGGGGGCGGCTGTTTTCTGGGGAAGAGGTGGCGGTTAAGGTACAGCGCCCGAGTCTGCGCCCTGTACTATGCCGCGATCTCTTTCTGATGCGGTGGGCGGCTAGCTGGCTGGGGAAATTTTTGCCCCTGAACCTGGGCCATGATCTGACCCTGATTGTGGATGAATTTGGCATCAAGCTGTTTGAGGAAATCGACTACCTGAACGAGGGGCGCAATGCCGAGCGCTTTGCCGCTAACTTTGAAGCCGATCTCACCATCAAGGTGCCCGTTATCTATTGGCCCTACTGTAGCCAGCGGGTGTTGACCCTAGAGTGGATTAACGGCTGCAAGCTCACCGACTCAGCCTCTCTACAGCAGGACAACCTAGACCCTGACCGGCTGATTGAAATTGGCGTTACCGCCGGTCTGCGTCAGCTGCTGGAGTTTGGCTTTTTCCACGCCGACCCCCACCCCGGTAACCTATTTGCCTTAGCCGATGGGCGGATGGCCTACATCGACTTCGGCATGATGGATCAGCTCGATCAGGCCACCAAGGAAGGGCTGGTGGATGCCGTGGTGCACCTGATTAATCAAGATTTTACCGAGCTCGGCAAAGACTTTGTCAAACTCGGATTTTTGACCCCCGACACAGATTTGGGCCCGATTATACCGGCCCTGAAACGGGTGCTGGGGGGTGCCCTGGGGGCCAGTGTCGGAGACTTTAACTTTAAGACCATCACCGACCAGTTTTCAGAACTTATGTACGAGTACCCCTTTCGGGTACCAGCTAAGTTTGCTCTGATTATTCGCTCTCTGGTCACCCAGGAGGGGCTGGCCCTGAGCCTCAACCCCGAGTTTAAGATCGTCAATGTGGCCTACCCCTACGTCACCCGTCGCCTGCTGCTGGGAGAGACTCCAGCCCTGCGTCAGCGACTGCTGGAGGTGCTGTTTCAGGATGGGCAGTTGCAGTGGCAGCGGCTAGAAAACATGCTGGCGATCGCCCAGGGAGGCGGGGACTTTGACCTGTTGCCCACCGCCGGGCTGGGCATTCGCTACCTGATGTCTGAGGAAGGTACCCACCTGCGCCAGATGATCGTGCTGGCCCTCACCGATGACGATCGCCTCCATACCCAGGAAGTGCAGCGCCTCTGGGCGCTGGTGAAAGACGACATTACCCTGGATCGGGTGATCGGCGTCGCCTGGGGGGCGCTCACGCAATATTCCCTGGCCCAAGCCGAACAGCTGGTGCCCGCCGTCGGTGGCCTCCGCCAAGTGCTGCAAGTTTAAGCGACTGGGATGGGACGATGGGCCACCATCTGGGGGGAACTAGGCGATCTGCCGGTGCGATCTGGGGGACAGCTCTCCCTTATAATCGAAAAAAGTTGCGTATTGTTTTATTTTCCTAAGCCTGTGTATCCACAACCGCCCTACGTTTTGTTCTTCGCTGGCTTTCTAGCGTCAGTGTCTTCGGGCTATGCCTTTAGTACCGCTCTGCAACAGTCCGTTAACGAGTGGAACAGTAGACGATCCACCCGTATTCTGGCGACCCTGCGGGGCCCCAAGCTGCAGATCCCGTTCTTTGGTATCTGCGCCGGAGTGTGCGTGTTTTTGGCTTCGGGCATTCAGCTGTTTGGCTTTTCGGCTAAGGTGGCCTACGCCATGGGGATGCCCATGACCCTGCTGAGCGGTCTGCTGATTTGGTCCCAACTGAGCAGAATTCTGACTCTGATTGAAGAGGGCGGCTCTAAGGCCCTGGATTTGGATTCGTTCTAGCCCCTGCGGAAGGGTAATCACATCTGGACCATGTCCTAGACGGTTGAATTAAATCTAAAGCGTAGCCAGGGGGAGGATGACGGTTACCTCTGTACCCAGTTCGGCAGACGAGTCAATGGCCAGGGTGCCTTGGTGAGCTTCGACGATGCGCTTGGTGATGGCTAGGCCCAGACCGTTACCCGAAGGCTTGGTGGTGAAGAAGGGCTGGGTCAGCTGAGGCAGGATCTCTGGCGGAATCGGGTCACCGCTGTTGTGGATGCTGACCGCGCCTGATATAGCCGTGGGAGGATGCACCTTCCAGGTGACGGTGCTGTCTAGAGTGCTGGCTTCTTGGGCGTTGGTGACCAGATTAATAAAGACTTGCTTGAGTTTGTCGCGATCGCCCTGGATGATGACCGGCTGGGCCAGGGTAATCACATTTAAAGCGGGCTGGTCACCCCCGCCGCCATTGCCGCCATCGTCGGTCAGGGCCGCAACGACGTCATGAACCAACCCATTTAGCTCAATGGCTTCTAGCTCCAGAGCCGGATCGCGGGAGTAGAGGAGAATCTCGTTGAGCAGTTTTTGGAGGCGCTCGGATTCCTCTAGGGCCAGGGCTAGGCGGGTCTGGGCTCGCTCGGGCAACTCTAGGGAGAGAAAGGAGTTGAGTCCCAGCAGCACCGTGGTGAGAGGGCTGCGTACCTCATGGACGATCATGGCGGCCAGTTCACCAATTTCTGCCAAGCGAGCCTGGGCAGCCTCGGAGACTCGGCGATCGGTAATGTCCCGAGCTAGGGCCAGCACGTAGCGCTGGCGCTCCTGGGGTCGATCGGGGCGATCGCGGCCGGTATCCAGCACCCCTAGACGTATCTCCACCGGAAAGCCGCTGTTGTCTTTGCGCTGGTGCCAGCCCTCTCGCGTCTGGGGCACCCCTGGCCTCAGCTGCTGCCAAATCATCTGAAAGTCCGCTGGGCTCAAACTGGGCTGAAGGTCGCTCACCGTGAGCTGGAGTAGTTCCTCTCGACTGTAGCCCAGGCTATCGCAGGCATTTTGGTTGACATCGATCACCTGCCCAGTGGCATCGACCACAAAAAAGGCGTCTACGGCCTGCTCGACCAGGGTGCGAAATCGCGTTTCGCTCTGCTTGCGCGTGGCCACGGCGGTGGTAATTTGACCAAACATTTGTTCAAAGGCTGTAATCACATCCCCTAGCTCATCGTCTCGAGCGTACCGCAGTGACTCAAAGACTAGGGTCTGGGTGTCAGAATCGTCACCAATGACCTGCCCTGCGGTCATCAAGTCTTGGCGCAGCAGCATAATAGGTCTGATCAGGAGCCGTCGCAGAACCACCAGGGTTGCCCCGGTCACAAAGGTAGAAATGATCAGTACTAGACCGGCGATGCGGCCAATGAAGGCAAAGAATTCTTGCTGCACCCAGGCGGCATTGTGGCGCACGATCAGCACGTAGCGACCGCCCAGGGGTGGCATATCCCAAGGGGCGTCGTAGCGCTGTTCCCAACGGTAGTAGCGATCGCTCATCCTCCCCCGCTGGCTCTCGGTTAGGGTCAGTTCGGGGGGTTCTCCAAAGCTGCCCACTAGATTGCCCTGCAGGTCGTAGATGGCGCCGCCCAAAATGACCTCGTTGGTCTGAATACCCTTGAGATAATCGATCACCCTATCGTCTCGGAGGTTGGTGAGGGATGCCGCATCCAGCCGTCCTAGGGTTTGGGCCGTGGACAGCGATCGGAGATAGTTCAACAGCTCCCGCTCCCGGCGCATCACCGAAGGCACTAGAATCACCCCCTCGATCACAACAATGCTCAAAAACACCCAGGAGGCAATCCGTTTGGATAACCTGGCATTGAGAAATTCACTGATAGATTGAATCCTTTGGCTCACCCAGTCCATCGTCATCGGACTCTTAGGGAGGTTGGTTGATTTTTTGAACACATTTTTTGAGCACAATATAGCGGTTCCTGAACGCATGAGGTACACCTCGACTGAGAGAAGCCTTGGAACTCATAGACTTGGGCAATTGACCTGTACCTCATCCGAGTGAGAACCGCTATAAACTCAGCTCGAAAACCTTGATAGTTGCCGCCGAATACATTGTCGACAGTAAACTCGATCACGTTGGCTCCAGGGGCAAGGGCAAGGGCCGGCATGGCATACCAGTTACCGTAGGACGGATTTGGGGTTGGTGTGGGCAAAAGATTAACAAAGCCACCATTCAAATAGATTGCCGAAATCTGATCATCGGTGGAAAACCGTCCGCTCAAAATTCCCCCCGCGAAATCAGACCCCAGAACGGTAGTTTTTATGGAAAAACCCGATATCCCAGTTCCCACCGTGGGATTAGCACTGACACTAATCCATAATCCATTTCGAGACTGCATCATTAGCCATCCAGCCAGCCGGAATGGGGGAACTAACCACCGTGGCAGGGGCATAGTTGGTCGGACTTGGACAGAGATTCGTGGTTGGGTCAAAACATACCAGCCAGTTTGTATCTAGCTGGCCATCGGCGATCGGATTGCCGGAGGGATCTATGCCCGTGTTATAGGGGTTGGCGGCCTGGGCTGGCAGCCCTTAGCCTGCCAGCCCGACGGCACTGGCTAGGGCCATGGTCACATTTTTAACAGCAGCAACTGTACTAGGCATAGTAAAAAGCAAAGCTCCTAGGGCGTAAAGTTAAAGGAAAAGTTAAATCAAGAGATAGATACGCTTCCATAAAGGTGGTGAATCCACAGACCTGGATATTGGCCCGCAAGATAATTGTGACTTAAAGCACCAGACATTATTCGGCTTACTCAGTGTATTCACGCAGTCTTTAACGGAGTATAAACCTGTTTACTCTGTCACCCCAGGGTGTCATTGGAGGATGGGGCCGCCAATCTAGATAGCCCTGGCCAAGGCCCCGTCCCCTTGCCAGCGGCTACGACCATAAACCTCAGCCGCCGCGGTCTAACCACGGCGGCTGAGGGGAATACGGCTACCTATATTCTGGGATTAGGGTTGTTTACGACCAAACCAAATGTCGTCAAACATCTGGAGGGTAGGCCCAGAGATGTGACTGTCGAGATAATGGATCGCCTTGGTATGGTTAGGATTTTTAGCATCGAAGTAGTGGGCCACATTCTTAAAATCCAGCGGTTGGGTGGCTGCATGGCCCCCCCGCCAAAGGGTATCAAATTCCTTTAGGGCGGTCAGGTTGGTTTGCTGGTATTGGCTCTGTAGCCAGGTGAGGGCTTTGTCTGCGTTGGCCTTATTGGTAACTGAGCGGTTGTAGTCCTGAAGGTGGGTGAGGATGGGCAGGGCGGTTACCCCAGGCTGGGGGTGGGGGGGCGCTGGGGTTGGGTGGGCAGGGGCGGCGGGCAGGGGATCGGGCTCCTTACGACCGAACCAGATATCATCGAACATCTGTAGAGTCGGCGCCGCAACATGACTATCCAGGTATTGAATCGCCTTACCATGGTTAGGGTTTTTAGGATCGTAGTAATGAGCTACGTCTTTAAAAGCTAGAGGCTGACCAGAACTATGGCCACCCCGCCAAATGCGTTCAAACTCCTTTAGCACGTTGGGATTTGTTTTCTGATATTGCCCCTGCAACCACGCCAATGCCTTGTCGGCAGCGTTTTTATTGGTAATAGCTTTGTTGTAATCAATGATGTGGGTCAAAATCGGTAAGGACATGGCTATCTCCCCATAGGGTTAGGACAATCAATCAATCAATCAATCAATCAATCAATCAATCTGTATAGCCTTGACCAAATCGCCTGGTAACTACTCCAAAAGTGCTGTTACAGGCAGGATCCATAGGTTAATGCTCAGGTAGCTGCCGCCGCCTGGTGCGCTGAAGCTTTAGCGCGAATTACCTCCGGTAAGGGTGGTATTCGGTCAT